>OGOO01000059.1_pt1 | contig 133494 bp, 130 predicted proteins | sample 1552651 | NCBI WGS metagenome assembly OGOO01 (sample SAMEA2580118, study PRJEB22360) | human gut metagenome | biome: human gut; feature: human-associated habitat; material: faeces | place: Denmark | collected 2008/2010 | reverse complement strand
GTTTGGAAACTGATAGTATAACTTTGTCATGAATTTTTCCTCCTGTTTTTTTCGTTCAATATGTGAGACATTGCTCACTGTGACAATACTATTGCATCTGTACAGAGGTTGCGCAAGTCCGTGAAAACAGACATAGAAAAAAGGGGCCCTCCTTTAAATTTCAGTAATTTTATCACATGTTTGGTCCTATGTCAAGATTCAGTACAAGTTAAAATGAGAAATTTCTCCCAAATTCAACCTGCCAGCAGCTCCGCCTTAGTGTGTGCTGTTTTATATGTAGGTAATATCCGAACACCAGACTGCATTCGGACGATCAGGATTAAATTGCTCATCAAGGATATTTTGTAATTACGTGGTGGAGCCATGCAAGATATCCTGAGCGAGAGACACCTGAAGTTTTCAACATTCCGGAGACGGAAACCCGGCGTCCGGCCTTTTTGCAGGAATATCCCTGATTCACGGAAGTCTTTCAGCCACTTTGTTAATGTGCTGTATCCGATGCCGAGATTTTCTGCACATCCACGTACTCCGAGATCTTTGTGATCCTTATAGTACTGGAACGCATCAAGTTTAAATTGTTTGTCGTGTTGCTTTGCCATATGAGATCCTCCTTCAGCTTGTCTCTATTGTACCATAATTCAGTTGAAATTACTACCCCTTGAAAAGCCTGTATTTTCAAGGTTGTTCAATATATAATGCGGTGCTAAACCTCATAAAAACGGGGTAGTTAGTAACAAATTAGTAACAGGGTTTTAGCTGCAAAGTTCATTTACCCTTGCCTGAATTTCGCTATAATTGTAACCCGCTGCTGTCAGGCGGTTTTTGCGATCCTGACCGTTCCCCCACTTACCATTGATAACCTCACGGGCAATTTCATCAACGGATTTCTTTGCCGGGGAAGCGGAAACAGGTTTTCCCTGTTCGGTGGTAATGTAGGTATCAAATCCGGCTGCTTTCAGCTTTGCTGCCATTGCATCAGCGTTTGCCTTTTTGCTGTATGCTCCAACCTGAATTTTGTAATAGCCGCCAGCCTGTACCATGTAAGTATCAAAGCCCGCTGCCTTTACTTTCGCAAGCTGCTTATCAGCGTTTTCCTTTACCTTAAACGCTCCGGTCTGCACACGGTACAGAACATCAGAAGCGGTATCATTGGAAGGATTCAGCCTTGCAGTAACCTTTGCTGCAAGATCACCCAAACGGCTATACAGCCAATCGCCGGGGCAACTCTTATTTGCAAACCATCTGTGAACGGTAATAATCATTTCGTCAGCGGCGGGTTCGTAAGCAAGGGTTTTATCCTTATCACCGAACCAAAGCAGCTTACTTTTACCGTTACGCTTGCAAATATCCACGCAAAGATCAATAAGGGTTGCGTACACCTTATCATTCATTGCATAAGGGGCTTTTGTGTCAGAAGCACATTCAATAGTTACCGCCCTGTTATCGTTGGAACTGCTGGAAGAACACCATGAACGATCTTTTTCTTCACAATACATTCCAACTCTACCATCAACGCCAATTCCGTAATTGGAAGAAGCCTGACGGGAAGAAGGGGCGAAAATGTTACCAAGCGTTTCAACAGAACATTGACCTACCACACAATGGGGCGTGATTCTGTCAATCGCCTTATTGCGGGGGCTGCTTTTGTTCGGTGAAATATTGGTGTGTACCACCATAGATGAATTACTCATTTTTCATATCCTCACTTTCAGATTTAGTTTTCAAAATTTCGATTGCCTTTGTGATTACTGCCGGGATAGGTACACCCATAAGCCCCGCATTTTCCACAATGGAAATCGTTTCATTCGCAATGAACGCAATGATTACTGCATCACGAATGAAGGTAGAACCTGTTACAACATCAAGGCGGCAAGCTACAACTACAATAAGCAGCGTTACGCCCTTTCTGCAAAGCCCCTTCCAACCCGCACGGCTTTCAAGTGAACCGCTTGCGGATTTCTGCGACTTGTGGAAAACTCCGGCTACAATAAGCCCGGTAAGATAATCAATACCCATGAAAATCATCAGGGTAATCAGGGCGGCATCAAAGCCGCCGAAAATGGAAGCAATCACGCTTCCGGCAACACCTAATACCATGCAAATTCCTTCTTTCATATTCTGTTTTACCTTCCTTTCGTTATTGGTATAGATTGATACAAGAAAACCCCCATACAGGGCTTATATAAGCCCCATATAAGGGTTTTCACAATATCCTTGATAGTTTGTTAGGCTTTCAGTTCCCAACCGTACACGCCCGGTTGCCACACATTACCGTCAACGGTGGAAATCCAAAGCTGATCTTCAAATGAAACAACATCACCCTTTGCGTAAGCATCATGCGAACCAAGCGGCTGTGTCCAAATGGAAACACCATCATCAGTAAAGCCGATTGCTTTATAAAGGGAAGCTGTAACATCAGGTTTCCAATCTTCCTGTGAAGTGTGTGCCTGAATGACTTTGTAAAGCTGCGTTTCACCGTCAGCGTTCACGCCGTACTTCACAATTTCATCAACTGCATAGGCTTTCATTGCAACCCATTCAGGGTACAAATCAGCAACTTCCATTGCCTGATCGTCAGGAAGGTTTGCAGACTGAACCGACATTTGCATAAATCGGTTGTACTGCTGTGCAATAAACATTTTATCTTGCATTATTCATTCACCCCCCAACATAGTGTTCAAAATACTGTTCATCTGTTCGTTTTCCGCTGCCTGATTCAAAATGAATTCATCTTTGGTGTACTGAATCATGTTGTATTCATAACCAATGAATTCATCATCCGTTCCGACATTTTCAGATACTTCCTGAATATCGGTGTGCTTCCAAACGCTGAATTCATCAATAACGATTGATTCAGGTTTCACGGTGCTTCTGACTTTGCCATAATCAACCATTTTTACGCCACCTTTCCTTTCTTTGTTAAAATGATTTCGTTGTAATACCTATCAGCATCACCCCGGATAGGTTCGGTGTATTTCTGCTGCAAGCGGTAACTATCACAATGTTTCAACCATCCCTTATAGGAATTTACAGAACACCATTCGGAATAGTTCATCAACTGACCGTTTGCAACCTTTTCCCTGATCTGTACCATTTTCCGCTTGTACTTGATACAGCTTGACTTGCGTAACAGCACAAAATTCAGAAAAATTCGATAACCAACAAAATCAACACCCCGCACATAGGAAGGAAATACTTGCCAATTTCCCTTGATAGTCAACCGCAATTCTTTCCTGAAATATTCATCAATTTCTATCCTTAATCGGTGAAGTTCTTCTTTGCTGCTACCGAAAATAACAATATCGTCCATGTAACGGAACACATATTTCACACGCTTTTCTTCCTTGATCCAATGATCGAAAGAAGATAAATAGAAGTTGCCGCAATACTGCGAAAGGTAATTACCTATTGGAATTCCGGTTTCAGGATCAATATCTTCATCCAACAACCAAATATCCCGCATATCTTCAATATTTGCGGTTGAAATACTGTCTATAATTTCATCCAATAACCAAAGCAATTCAGCATCTTTGAACAGCCTTCTAAATTTTCTTTTTAGAATTTCGTGGTTTATGGAAGGATAGTATTTCCGAACATCAAGTTTCAAGCAATATTGGCAATTCGGAACATCCTTTTGCATGGCTTCCTTTGTATCGTGCAACGCTGCATGAATACCCCTTCCGGGAATTGCTGAATAGGTGTTCTTTGTCATTGACCGTATCAAATACGGTTCTATAACTTGAAGAATAGCCCATTGGCAAATTCTATCCGGGAAGTATGGAAGTTTGTAAATCTCCCGTTCCTTTTCTCCATCACGCTTGATAAATTTTTCGTAAGCAGAAGTTTTATAGGTATGATTGATAAGCATTTCTTGAAGGGTTTTCAAGCGTCCTTCAACATCAGCTTCAACCGCTTTTACTTCCTCATACCAGCCTTTTCCTTTCTTTGCGTTTTGGTGTGCTTTTAGTAGGTTATCCATAGAATATATTTGTTCGTATAGATTACCGTACCGCTTCATTATTGAATGTTCCCTTTGTATGCACTATCAAGCCGAACCTTCGAGAATTGAAAAGTTAATTTCAAAACCTACCAATACAGCCCAATTTTATTTTTGTGTTTTGCCATGTGGCAGGGTAATTCAGGAATACAGAAATTTATTTGAAATCAGCCCCCTATATTTCAAGGGGGCTGAATTTCGTGCATTTACTAACTGCCTGCTGATATTCCGATTACGATTAGAAGAAGCATTATTCAAATTCCAATAGAAAGTACCTGCATTAGCACTGTTATTCCATTTACTGCCTAATTTAGTAACCTTTTTCAAGGTGGTTTCTAAATTATTGCGTTCTTCCGTATTTCGGTTTGTAAACAACAATACTCCCTGAACTACCCATAATTTAGTTCAAAAGTGATTGAACGGTGTTATGCTGCCGCTTCTGCTTTGGAAGGTACATACACCAACCGCCCGCCGAAATACCGAACACGAGCAGAAGAAGCACAATCCAAAGACCAAAAGAAAGCACCCGCATCAGCACCGTCAGTCCAATCACCGCCCAATATAGCAACCCTCCAACCTGTACTTGTGGATTGGTAGAAGTAATCACCAACGGGAAGGGCGGTATTGCCAGCAACTTCACCAGCAATGAACAGCCAATCAAATTCTTCTGAATAGCAGAAAGCAGAAACATAACCCGCCTTCATAGAAGGGCAAATTCCGGCTTCAACATACGGTTCAGTACCAATATTGTCAGCAAAACCGTGATCCGCAATGTAGATCGTATCTGTTCCGGCTGCAATATCGCAATAACTGTTGATACCGTCAATCCACGCCCAAATATTACCCCAAAAGTTTTCTTCACCACGATAGGAAACGATATTATAACCGTTATCGTTGGTAACAGAACCGGAAGCATTACCCAAATTCACGGTTGCACCCGTAATTTCGGTCATGGAAGTTACACCATCATCTGTTTTGTTGGTAACGCCCGCACCAATAGCAGATTGCATATTGAAAGAAGCGTATTCGATAAGCATCAGCAAAGCGGAAGCACAAACAGTTGCAACATACGCCTGTTCCCAACCCGCACCACGCTTTTCAGCAATAAGGCGGGTATTTGCTCTTGTCAGATTGTTGCTGATACCGGAAGCGGGTTTTGCGTTTGCGATACTGCAAAGCATATCATTAGCAAAATCCGCTGTTGCTCCATCATCCAAAATGTAAGCTGCTGCGGAAGCATCCCAAAGCGAACCTTCAAACGCTGCAAGGTAAATCTTTTCATTTTCCTTACCGTTTTCAATGAACGCTGGATGAAGTTTGAACCCTGCTTTCGGGGTATCGGAAACATAATAGCGAACCTTTCTTGTGATACCGCCCTTTGCTTTCTTTTCCACAAGCAGCGGAACAACCTTGTAATAAAATTTAGGCTGTTCAACCATAGTCTGAACGATAGTTCCAACCGCAAACTGCAAAGAAGCATCAGGGGTTTCAGTTCCTTCCGGGTTAAGATCAACCGCCTGTGTCAGCTTGCCCGTAGTTGTGAACCCTGCATCACCGTAATAAGCAACAACTTTACCATCATTGGTAAGGTTGCAACGCTTTCTTCCACCAAAGGCATTGATTGAATCAAAACCTTCCCCGGCTGTACGGTTTGCAGCCCCGGCAAGGCGGGTGAACTTTTTGTTTACAAAATCCACTTCCACGCCGTAAATATCAGCATCCGTATAACCAACAAACGCTTCAAGGTCTGCAATCTGTTCCTGTAATTCCTTAATATCACCGATAGTTGCAACGGCTGCTGCATCCACTTCAAGGGAAACGCTTTCAGCGTTACCAACGGTAGTTACAAGCTGCACATAAGCACCGGAAACGGTAACACCGTTATAAGGCGGCATATAGCAATTACCGGAAGTTTCGATTGTTACAGCGTAGAGAATTTCACCAATATCAGGATCAACAGCGTACAAACCGATAGTACGCATATAATACCCCGCTGTAAGGTCTGTGTTTGTGAAAGCTGCTTCAACCTTGATAGCAACTTCATTTGTACGGGTAACTTTGGAAATAAGGCTTGTTTGCTTGACATTGGAAAGGGAAGTTAAACCCACAAGCTGATTTTCCGTGTACTGTGTGCTGGAAGTACAGATTTTGGTGAAATCAATATTTCCTTTTCCGGCAATCATTTTTGCAATCAATGCCTGTCCTTTGTTGGTAATAACCAACTTTGAAAATTCTGCCATGTCATTTCATCCTTTCTTAATCTTTTATTCCAACGATTTCAGAAACAACCGCACCTGAACCGATTGAACCCGTTCCGGTAATGTTGAACTGTTCATTGAAATCATTTGTTATAATCACGCTTGCGGTATTTACAACGCCCGCACCGTGAACCGCTGCACCGTTTGCAACAACGGTTTCCCGGCTGTCATTGGTAATGAAAAAGTGTTCTGTGATACAAATACCGCCCGCAAAGGCTGCCAAACCTTTCACATCACAAATGATTTTGTTATCAGAAACAACCACGATATTACACGGAAGCATTGTGTTGATAATATATTCCAATTCGTCAACCTGTCCGTATAGTTCAAGGTGGGCTTCAAGTTCCAGCCTGTAAAAATCAAATTGCTTTGTGATAGTGAAATTGTTATCACCACACAAAGCAATCAATTTTGAAATCAGGGCTTTTATTGTGTACGGAATCGCATTGAACCAGCGGGCTTGTACTCTTGCCCTTCTGCTTTCAAGGGTATCTTCCTTTGAAGGAAGGATTTTCAGGATAGCTTCAAAGCGGGAAATGCCGTATTCATCAGCCGTTGCAATGAATTCATTGTAAAGAACCTGATTAGCTGCATCCCAAATGATTTTGAATTCAGGGTTTTCAGCTTCCAGCGTAACGGCAACTTCTTTGAAGTCAGCCATAAAAGGGGGAAGATATGAAACAAGGTCAACTTCTCTTATCATGCACTTGCACCCCCGTAAACAGGAACTTCATATTTCCCCAAAATCAGGTTATCGGCTGCACCGTTGATTTTGGTACTGTCAATATCCACAATTCCCTTGATTGCAAGCAGCCTTGTTTCAATCTGACTAATTCGCACAATCAAATGATCTGAATCAGTCCACGCTTTTCTTAATTCAAGCAGATATTCTTCAATGGCTGCATCAATAGCGGTTTGAAGGTTCGACCAACTGTAACCCGTATCAAATGTGATATTGGTTTTAATTATGGTAGATTTCGTTTCCGCACTTTTGATACTGACAACATGACCGATAGGGGCAAGCCCATAACCTTCACCCGCATTTTCAGCCGGATCAATTACTTCCTGTACCGTGTCAAGTAAGGTTTTGGAAGCTGCACCGAAATCAGAATTCAGGATTGTAAGCAATACCGTTCCCCCGGTGGTAAGTTTCTTTTCAACCGCCGCTGTATAAACAGCAGCAAGCCAAACAGCAACTTCCACATCCAGCGTATCAATAACGCTTGTGTACCACGCTTTGACCGCTTCCGTTGGAATCATTGCAGCGGGGCGAATATCGGCGTTCCAAATTCGTGTTACTTTTGTGCTTCCAACGCCCGGAATGGCGTTTGTTTTTTCAAGGTAATCACGAACATTACCGCCGAAAGCCTTTTCTTCAAAGCTATCAAAGTACCTTTCACGCAAAACTTCCGTATCTTCTTCATCTTCACCGGGAATCAGAACTTCCGTAAGTTCAGCGGTTTCAAGTCCTTCAATGTATTCAATGGGGATCATAGTACCGAAATATTGATTTCCCACGATACCCACGGTTTCACATTGCACCTGATATTCACCATCAGCAATTTTTGCGGTAACAATGTAGTTCATTTCACCGATATTGAAACGCTTTCCGGTAACATCAATGTTTGCCGGGGTAAATTTACCTTTCAGAATAGCGTGTGTTGCTTCATAAGGGTAAATTCCCCTTTCTTTGCAACGCAAGATCAGGAATTCCCTTGCAGCAGTATCACCGTAAGCATCCGTTAAGATCGTGTTCAGTTCGGTATATAAAATTTGAAGTTCAATAGCGGTTGGTGAATGTGTATCAAAAATAACCGAACCTTCCCGCTTATCGAATTTATCTGATACACGGGCAAGCATCCGTTCAAGTAGATTTTCATAGGTTACATCATACATTAAAAGTTCACCTCTCTTTCCGCTTGCACATCACCGAAAATGGTATGTGCTATGAATGTTACATGAACCACACGCTTCTTTGAAATGTTAAATTCAAAATCTGTAACGCTTGTAATTCGTTCATCCCAAAGTAACGCTTCCGAAATTCGGCGTTCCAATTCCGGGCATACATAGGAAACGGGTTCACCATACAAATCAAGGGTTTCAATTCCGTAATTCCACGAATACATAATATATTGATACCGTTCCGTGGATAGGATTTTGAAAATCGCCTGTTTCATGGCTTCCAGCCCGTCCGTATAACCACGGATCAGATTACTTTCAAGGTTCATTTTGTAAGTGTAGGTTGGTTGTCTTTCAAGTTCAAAATCTTGTTCAAGAAAAGCAGTTGTTGAAGGTATCATCCGATTCTATCCACCACAACATATTTTTGCCCGCCCTGCTGCCTGAAAAGAATTACCTCATCACCGACAACCAACCCATTATGAACGATGATTTTCTTTCTTCCGGTAACAGCGTGATTGTGGGAAGCAAAGGATGAATCCCCGCTTCCACCGCTTTTATTTTCCGTGTTCCAATTCACGGTTACTTCCGTTGTGAAATCAGTAACATTTCTTGTAAGTACAAGTTGGGCTTTTCCCAAAGTCATTTTCTGATCCACAAGGATTTTCAGCGGGGAAACACCCGTTACTTTTCCGAAACAGATTTCAACGGGCTTTTCAGCCTTCATTGCTTGAACTGCTGCTTTCTTGATCGTTTTCATCAATTCAACTGCATCAGGCAATAAATTCACCCCCTCTTAAAGTTAAATCCATAAAGTGTTCATCAAGGCTGAATTTGTGCGTTACTCTTTCAACCAACATGAAATTCTTTACATTCATATCACCCAAAGCAAGATTGATAACAACCATGCTTCCGGCTCTTACCCGTGGATCACCCAAAGCATTTGTAATTTTCAGGTTACGGGTTTTCTTGTTATACAACTGCAAAAGGGCATCTGCTTTTGCTTGCCCGTTCTCACCTTTGGAAAGGGTATCAAAGAATTGCAGTACGCCCCATGCGTTCATATTTCCTGAATCCTGTGCAATGTAAACTTCCCGTTTTCCGGTGTCCTCATTGTCATAGGTCAGCTTGATTTTGTTGTAGGTATCGGTATCAATACTTGAAGAATATTCAAAGTTTTCCCCGGTTTCTTCATCAATCATCAGGTAAGCCCCCGGTTCGCCAACATACATAGAAGAAATATTCTTCAATGTCAGCTTGCCGAAATCGTCATACAAAACAAACATTTCTTTGTTGTTCTGCAATGTCAAATCAAGGGCATTTTCTATCATGTCAAATAGGGAAGTGTTATCTTCCACCCGTGAAGCAATCGCAAATCCGGTATCTTCAACCGTTCCCACATTCAAAGAAAAATCCGCTGCAATCATTTTCACTAATTGGGAAGCGGTTTTGTTCTCATAAACATAGGTATCTTTATTGTTCAAGTATCTTAACTGATCGTAAGCGGTAACGGTAATAATTTGATCTTTATCACGCTTTTTGGTGAACACGAACCCAAAGAAAACGGGAACGCCGTTCACCTTTAAGCGTACTGCTGCACCCTCTTGAAAGTTGATTATATCATCCTTCAATACCTTAAATGTCAGCTTGCCGGGTGTGCTTCTTCTTTCCGTAGTCCATTCAATACCTTCTTCAACAATCGGTATGTACGCTTTATTTCCCGTTGTATCGGCAATTAAAAGTTCAACAGACATTGAAACACCCCCTTAATCAAATGTACCTTCATCCACCCAACCGTAAACATTGGAAGCTGAATTTGTGTGAACAAGGTGATAGGGATGAACACCGCCGTTACCCTTGCAACTTTTATCAAGTGTAATTTTGGCTTGCCCCGCCCTTGCTGAATAACCTTTTGCCCCCGCATAAGAACTATAATAGTGTGTACCGCCGTGAAAATTGACAATATCACCAGCTTTATATTCCTTTGTTGCGGGTTTGCTTTCCGTAGGTCTTGTTTCCTGTACCGTTGCCTTTGGTTTGGAAGCTGCAATTTTGATATTTACCGTTTTCGTGCTGTACTCCCGGTATTGCTTCAATTTGATTTTTACCGTCAAATCAAAACCGTTTTTAGCCTGTTCGGTAATCTTGTAATCTTCCAACGATACCTTGATATTGGTTGAAAAAAGTACCTTCCCATTGGGTAAGGTTCGGGAAACGATAAACTGAAACGGCTTCTTTTGCGTTTTCAGGTTTTCAAAGTAATCAAGGAAATATGAAGCACCTTTGAACCTTGATTTATAAACGGCATACGGATATTGAACCTGTGGAATATCACATTCAAATTCAATATCCGTAAGTTCAGCCGTTTTCAGTATGTTAATTTGTCCTTCATCAATCAATGTCAGCGTTTTATTCGCATTATTGATTTTAATTTGCAACTTTGAAGGGGTTACGGGCAAAAGGCATTTATCCAAATAGAAATCATATCCGCTTCTTGCCATTATTCATGCACCCCTTCCGTAATAATATCAACCGCTTCATTTACTGCATCAGTAAGCCCGGAAACAAAGCCATCCAAATCACCGTTATTGTTTACGGTGTTCTGCATACCGGACATATCAACATGAACTTCTGCGGTTGTGAATCTGTTTACAGTTTCTTGTTCGGCAATATCACGCAAATACTTCAAATCTTCTTCCGTGATTTCCATAGAATCAGCAATGCTTCCGGTGTTTCCGGCAATATCATCAACCCCGCTACCAATACCAGCAAGCCCCGTACCGTATTCATCAGCACCGGGTACATTGGTATCAAACAGGCTTGCGGGATCAAAGCTGGAAATGCTTTCATCAATGCCTTCACCGAAGGAATAACCAGCATCCCACGCCGCACCATATTCAAACCGTCCTAACTTCATATCATCAGCGTTCATTTTCGCCATGATTTCTTCACCCTTGCCGAAGGTTTCATCAACCCAACCGCCAAGAGAATCACGCCAACCCTGAACACTTCCCGCAAGGTCAGAACCGAAGATTGCATCAATAGCCGAAGCTAACGCTTGAAGAATACCTAAAACGGTATCTGCCAAGCCAAAGAATAACCGACAAACCGCCCCTATTGGATCGGTGAACACATTGCCTATGAAATTTGCAACTTCCGCTACAAGGTTGTAAATCAGTACAAATACATCAACAACCAAATTCCACAAGGCAACAAAGATATTACCGATAAAGGCAAGGGCAACCATGAACGCACCGCAAATAATACCCGTTGCAGAAACGGAAGTTCCGGCAAACTTATTCACCGCTGCAACTGCTGCATAAAACAGGGCAATCAATGCGATAATAAGAACGATAATCCACACGATAGGGCAAGCGTACAATGCAGCGTTCAAACCGTACTGTGCGGCTGTTTCTGCTGCCGTTGCTGCTGTCAATGCTCCGGTTGCTGCCAAATGGATCATCTGTGCAACAGCCATTGCCATGTGAATACCTTTGCTGATTGCCTGAATAGCGTTTACCGCAAGCTGCCAACCGTAGTACACGGCAAGGGCGGCTGCAACACCATAAATGATAGGTGATAGCCACGACCAATTATCAGCAAGCAGCGTTGCCGCACCAACCAGCAAATCAAAGATTTCAAGGGCAATTCCCGCAACAACTGAAAGGGCTGAAACAGCGTTTTCCACCATCACATTAAAGGCTTCACTATTGGCAATTTCATTCATTCTTTGCAGAACAGGCGTAAACGCCATCATTGCCGTATTTTCAATAGATTGCCCGATCTGTGCAAAGGTCATAGGCATTTGTTCAAACTTTGCATTGGTTTCATCAGCCGCCGCAAACATAGCGTTCTTCACAATTTCAGCGGTAATCTGTCCTTCCGCTGCCATATCCTTCAACTGACCTTTTGGAACTTCCAAATAGTCAGCAATGGATTGAATGATATTCGGGGCTTGTTCAAGAATACTGTTATATTCTTCACCCCTTAAAACGCCCGAACCCATAGCCTGTGTAAGCTGCAACATTGCCGCATCAATTCCGGCTGCTTCCGTTCCCGCAATCGTGAACTGCTTGTTAAGCTGTTCGGTGAAAGCGATAATTTCAGCAGAAGAATCAAAGGCATCACCCGCCATAAGCCCCAACTTTGAAACGGCATCAGCAGTTGTTTGATACGCACCCCTTGACCTTTCAGCCGAAAGGTAAATCATATCTTGCAATTCTGCCGTTGTCTGTAAACCGTCATTCATCAGGTTCAAACGGGCGGTTGTGGAAGTCAACTGATCTGATAAATTCAATGCAGAAGTAACGGATTGGATTGTTACATAAGCCGCAACCGCACCCTTTATCATATTCATCAAATCGTTTGCTTCATTTGTACCCTGTTCAATCGCTCTGTTAAACTGCCCCTGTTCCGTGGTATTATCCCGGATATAGCGTTCAGTATTTCCGATTGTAGAGGATAGCCGCAAATAGGCTTCATTTGCCCCTGCAACATCCATCTGTTCAACAGCCCGGTTCAAGTTTTGCTGTTCCTGAACCGCCTGATCCAACTGCCCCCGCAACTGTTCCAATTCGGCGTTTGCAATGTCAGTACCAACATTTATAGGGTTGTTTTCGATTGCCTGAATACGCTGCTGAATAGCCTGTAAACGGTTTTGCATACTGTTCATATCAGCAGCCATATTTGCCGGGAACAAATCAGTTTGTGCCGCCGTAGCAGCAATTTGATTTTGGGTATCGTTCAAAGTGTTCAACATATTGTTTGCACTTTGAACTTCCTGTTGAAATCTTTCAACGCCTGTTCCGGTGAATACTTCCAAATTGTCAGATTGCCATGTAACAGGAACTTCAACCGGGGCTTGCGGATCAACCAGAGGATCAGGAACAACGGGTTCAACGGGAAGTTGTACCGGGGCTGAACTTTGTGGGGCGGTAGGTGAATCGGTGGATGGGGTTTCAATACCCTGCATGGCTGCATCCAATTCCTGAACCGCAATCGTTGCCTGATTGATTGAATCCCTTGCTGCTTCAATAGAAGCGGTATCAACCGGGCTATTCATTGTTTGGTGCAAATCTTCCATTGCGGAAAGCCCCAAGTTTACGGAATTGATAACCTGATACAGAACGCTTGTGAAATTATCCTGTAATTCAATCGCCGTTCTGATTGTTGCCATGCCTATCACCTACCTTTCTTTTTGGATTTACTTTCAATTCGTTGTTTTTCTTTCTTGTCATTTTCCATCTTTACCTTGATAGCTGCCACAACGAAGGCTTTTTCTTGTTCTTCCATCGCAAGGAAAACAGAAGGTAAAATGTGAAGTTTAAGAAGGGCATAGTAAGCAAAATTCGCTTCCCAATCCCCTTCTTCTATTAGTTTTTTGCTTCATCCACCTTTTCATCAAAGGAAACATTGAAGCCCTGAAATTTCTGAACATACGCCGCAAGTTCGTTGTATTCGCCGGGATCGTCAACCATAGCGAAAAGCAAATCTTCCGGGGTTTTTACACCGTAGGAATCCTGTAATTCCGCATCATACAAATCAGGCATTACAACAGAAGCAATAATCATCTTCTGAATGTAAAGGCTGGATTTCATTTTAGGACGGAACATATTGGGCTTACCCGTAACAGGAACTTCAATAGTACAGCTTTCACGGATAGTTTCATTTTCCTTTGAACTGATATGACGGAATTCCCATTCAAGGGGCTTTCCGTTTTCATCACAAAGGGATTTAGTTACAGGGTGCATTTCGTTTTCCTTTGCAACCTTGTTTTCCTTCATAAATTTAGCGAATTTAGACATTTTCTTATTCTTCCTTTCTGTGTATCGTGTTAAGGTAAAAACCCCGTATATGAGCCTATATAAAGCCCACATACGGGGAATTTATTAGTTCGTAAGGAATCCGGTAAGGTTTGCAAATGCTTCCGGCATAGAGAAATCCTCAAAAGTACCTTCAATTTCTTCATCAAGGTATTCACCGTCAGCATCAAACTTTGCCAAAATACCGCCGTCAGTATTGCAATCATAGAAAATGATAGTCTGTCTGCCAGCAGCAGAACCGGGATCATCATTTGTGATCTGCATTTCAAAGTACGCATCAACGCCCGTATTCTTATAATCAATCAACGCCTGACGCATTACAGACTGATTATAATGGGCTGTACCGCTGAAAGTACCTTCCATACCGCAAGATTTATGACCTGTCATAATTGCACCCAAACGGGGAACTGCTGCTTTGGTTTTATCAACCTTTGCTTCCATGTCAATCATCTGCATGAAGTTGTAACGGCGTGTTCCAATGGTAATGAAACATTCAGCCAGCTTTGCGGCAATCGTATCTTTGCCCTTCATAACAACATTGTTCATTGATTTTCACCCCTTCCTTTACGCAACGGTAACGGTCATATACAGCTTACCCATTGCGTTCACAACGGTAACTGCATCCGTTACAACAACAGATTTCTTTGTATTGCCCTGTGCAACAGAAACATCAGAATCAGCAAAATCTTCAATAGCACGAATATCATTAAGCTGCTGATGGTGCTTTACAATATCCGACCAAAGGGAAGTTCTTCCGGCGTTATCGTTAGGAACAACACCCAAATACTTTGTATTGAACAGTACCGCAATATCATTTGCAATCTGATCAATTACACGGATTGTCTGATTGTCCTTGAAAATATCGCCCTGCGTGTCAGAAGTAGTAACCATACTGTTAATATCTTCAAGCACACGCACATCAGAACCGACCTTGTGAAGCGTAAATTCGCCCGCCTTAATAGCAGCCGCCAACTGATTCTGTGTATAGTTGGTATCAACGGTAAATTCACCGTTATAAACCTTGTTCTGATTGCTCTTGTTTACCTCACAACCAGCGGAAACGCCTGTTACCCAATATACAAGGCTTGCTTCACTCCAACCTTCATCAGTTACCTTGTTCTTCACATTGATAGTACCGTAATAATCGGCTGCCTTATTGTAAAGAACAAGCTGGAATTTGATACCCATTTCATCACGCAAACGCTTCACGAAAGAAGCGAAAAGGGTTTTGGTGGTTTCATCAGTAACCACAACGCCCATAGTGTTGTAGGTATAAGATTCAATCTTATCAAGATAAGCCTGATAAGCTGCACCGTCAACCGTACCGTTAGAACCACCGGAAAGAGGGGTTGCAGCGGTAACAGTAAGTTCAGCATCCTTCCAAGTAACAAACTTGTTTGCCACAAGATCAGCAGCCTTTGCAACGGTCTGTTCATCAACAACGGTTGTACCAACCACGGTTTTCACATCAAACAGCCTTGCATCATCTGCATTTTTCTGAATGGTAATCTTAATATCATTACCACGAACACCCGTATAAAGTGCGGTTGCAAAATCGTTTGCAGCCTTTACACCCCCGGAAGTCAGCTTGTAAGCATAAAGGGTTTTTGTGTTCAAGAAAAGATCACGCAAACCTTTCAGCTTGTCATTGGTATATTCGTAACCAAAGATTTCCATACTGTTCTTCTGAAAATCACCGTTGGTTACTTCAAAAACTTCCCCATCAACACCCCAATCAAGATCAAGGGGCATTGTTGCAATACCTCTTTCGGAAAGGGCTGCATTTGCGGAAGCTGCCGAAATGAAATTGATATATGCACCCGGCAAATCTTTATTCTGTGTAACGAAAGTTCCACCGCCTAAAGCCATGTTATTTCACCTGTCCTTTCATGTATTTTTCAATCATTTCTTCCACGGCGTTCACCGTGTACTGTTCATCAGGGGAAAGAATTGCGTTCACAATATCCTTCCTATCCTGAAAGCGTTTTGCAGCAAGCAACTGTTCTTTTGAAAATAAACTTTCAACCTTTTCAGGTTCGGTTACAGTTGCAGCCTTCTTTTTAGCTGCCATTCACATCACCTTATCCTTTCACGCTGATATTTTGTGATACATCTTCCATAGGAACGGAATCAACCTTCCTGTAAACGAACATATCGTAATTCACAAAGAAGTTCAAAACACCATCCACTATTTCAGATTTCATCTTTGAACCACGCACCAAATCCCCGGTAACGGTTATCCATTCAAGGCAAAATTCCATTCGTTCAGCAACAGCATGACATTCAGCCTTTGGGTTCTGTTTGTCTGCCGGGAAATACTGAATACAGAACTGATTTTCCCTAAAATACCGCTTTCCAAGAAAAAGGTTATGTGTTGGATTGATACAGGAAATAAAAAAACAAGGTTCTTCCAAACCCTGTTTTACTTCCTCTGTATAATTTTTGTAGCTATCACCAAATTCACCGTTTAGGGAAACGCTGATAGCATTGGTTATTAAATTTATTGAATCCATTACTTCATACACTCCCCTAAAAACTTTTTGATTTTAGCTTCAAGCACTTTGGGGGCGATTTCCTGAATTTCCTGTTCCGAAATCGTCAGCATAAACCGACCTTGAACCCACCCTTTATGATCCGGTGTTCGGTGTCCGTACTCCACATAGGAAGCATATTCCACCGGGTTCACAATCTCAATTACAAGGGTGTTTCCAAAGTGATTGATTGTAAGGGTATCGGCGTAAGCCTTACCAGCCGAAATTGAGCCTTTACCCGAACCACCAACGGCTTCTTCATGGGTTTTGGAAGTCCAACCCCGGCGAAGTGTACCGCCTTTTTTACCTGAACTTTTGGGGTATTCCCCAACGGGTGTACGCTTTATGACTTTGGCAAGCAAGCGGGCGGCAAGTTCTTTTGCACACGCTTCAATAAAGGCTTCAACATTGCCTTCCTGAATTTTGTTCAACTGCTTTTGCAGCTTCTTCATATCAGCCGCCGAAAACCCGCCCATTTTAGCCATTTAAGCCCACCCCTTGAACTGTTCAAGCATGATTTCCTGATGGGAAGCATAAACGGCGGGTATGCCGCTTGCGGAATATTCCCCCGTAACGCCATTTTGTACCACAACGATCTTTGAACCGCTGTTTATCGTGATTTCCGGTGATATGAATAATTTTGTACCTTGCGAAATTGCCGCTGCTGTATCGGTTTGAACAACGGCGTTCAACTTTTCAAATGACAATTTGCAGGGTTGTTCTTCAAGAACGGTAATTTCTTTATGACGGGTGATTTTTGTTTCGCCATCTGTTACAGCCTTGTATTCCACAATGGAACATACACCTTCATAGGTGCTTTCAATGGCTTTCCTTGCCGCTTTTCGTGCGGCTGCTACATTTACCATCTGATTTTCCTGTAACATGAAAATTCATCCCGCCCGTAAGTTAGAAGGTAACTGACAAAAGCGTTTAACCGCTGTTCCGGTGTCAAGCTACTTTCCCCGGTTGCAAACACGGTGTTGGTATCACCTGTTTGTATCTGTTTTACCGCAAAATCCAAATCAAGCCCTGCAATGTCATTCGGTGAAAAAGTTTTCTTTGCCGTTAAGAACTCACCAATAGCCATATCAACAGCGATATTCACCAGCCCGTCAGGTATGGAAGAAACATTGCAATCATTCTTTATGGTATTTTCCACCTTCTGAATAGAGAAGTTCAGAATTACTTCATCACCATCTTTCAGGGTGTAACCAAAGGATTGTAACCTTTCCTTTACCTTTTCCAGCATGGGAATCACCGCCTTTTACTTATTCGCTTCTGCTTCCTGAATCACTTTCAGAATGTCAGCCTTCTTTGTAGCTTCACCCAAATCAATGTTGTTTTCCGCTGCATAGGCTTTCAGTTCATCAAGGTTCATTTTGTCAATAGACTTTTCAACAGCATCAGCTTCACCCGTTACTTCATAGCCCATACCTTTCAGCTTTTCGGCAACGGCTTCATCATTGGTTTCAAAAACTCCCTTTACAAACTTGCAAAGGGGGCGATTGTTAGCAGCATCCCAAACCATGTTAGGGGTTTTAGCTTTCTTCTTTACTGTGAACATACAATCACCCGACCTTTCTTAATTTGTTGCAAGCCCTGTAATAGCACCGTGAAGGAACGCCGGACCATGAGCCAAACCAATCTGACCGTAGATCTGAATCTTATCGGAAGCACCCGTTTTTGCAAGATCTTCCTGAAAGAGAACGCCCTTGCCCGGAACTGCCTGAAATACAGGGGCAATGTGTGCCATATCAGCGATAAGAATAGAATCGTTAGGCATGAAACGATCCCAAACAACACCCATCTTGAAGAAGTCAGTTTCAATCTGAGTAATGTTCATACCGCCGACATTCTGTGTAGTCTGCATATTTGCCTTGAACTGATCTGCATACAGATTAGTAATCATCTGCTTCTGATAAGCACCGCAGAAAAGAACCATGTTGCCGAAATAAGCACCGTTATCAGCCATTTCACGGAAAAGCTGATCCAATACTGCTTTGGAAAGTGCTGCATCAGCGGCTGCAATGGAAGTACCAGCATCAGAAGTACAAAGTTCAAGCATACCACGGGTTTTGTTTGCAACATTTGCACCCGTAGATACCTGATAAGTACCACGAAGGAAGGAAAATTCCACATCACGGGCAATCTTAATCAGCTTCTGCTGAATCTGCCAAGATTTTTCGTCAGCAGGGTTTGCGTTCTGACCTGCCGTGTTAAGCCCGGACATTCTGCCGGAATTGCTCTGCTTTGCATAAGTGAGATCAATCACTTCCTGATGAATCTGAACAACATTCTTTTCCTGCTGTCTTGCAATGTGGCTTGCAGCGGGAGCAGTTGCGGAAGCCTGTTCGGAAATATCAGGCTGTCCAGCTTCCGGGAAGTCATAAAGAACAGCAGTAGGGAATTCAAAATTGTCCGTCTGTCTGCCGCCCGTCAAACCGCCGATCATAGAAAGAAACGGAGTCTGTGTAGGATCAGCAGTAAAAAGTTCGCCCGCATAGTTGGGCAAATTCCAAGTAGTACCAATACCTGTTACCTGTGGCATATTATTTCACCTTATTTAACCTTTCTTTTTTGTTTTGTGTTTTACATCAGGATAACGCCATCAGCGGCGGCTTCCTGTTTGATTTTGATAACCTCTAATTGGTTATTGTTTTTTCTTGCATCCGCAAGCCTTGCTTCATAACCCGCTGCCGTAGAATTAGGAACGGTTGAAGAAGCACCCGGCTGAAAACCTGTGAACTGCTGCTGTGTCTGCTGATCTGCATCAAACATCCAACCATCAGACTTTTTCAGGGCTTCAATCTGTTCATCAAAGCCGGAAAGTTTACCATCTTCCCCAATCTTAACCTTTGCCATATCAAGCATAGCCTTTACCGCCTTGCTGTTTTTGGCTTTTGCACCGGAAAGGGCAACTTCAACAGCGTTATCAAGTTTCAGTTGGTTCAATTCGGTTTCATGGGCTTTCTGTTGATCCGCATTAGCTTTCTGCAAATCGGAAATCTGCTGCTGCAAAGCTGCATTATCGCCGCTGGATTTCTTCAAATCTTCAAGCTGCTTATCACGATCAGAAACGGACTTCTTCAAGGTTTTGTTTTCCTCATTGACTTCATTAAACCTTGCCTTTGTTACAAAGTTTCCATCAATGGAATCCATAACCTTCTTTGCCTGTTCCTCTGTCAAACCCATTGCAATCAAATCTTCTTTTTTCATAGTGTTTTACCTACCTTTCAAATTTTCCGTTTTTTACCGTGGGTGACGAACCACGAAATTTGACCTTGTTCTTTACCGCCTACAACGCTTAAAAGGCGAAAATAAAAGCACCCGGAAGGGTGCAAGCACTATTTAACCCATAGTTGGAAGATAATTTTGGATCACCTAACCTTTCCCGCACTTATAAGAACCAACAGCTACCAAAATTATCACCCCTTTCTTAAAATCGACCTTATATAACGCCCATATCCGGGTTGAAATAAAGCCTTTGATATATTTGTACCCTTGAAAAAGGGTATGAAAAAAGCACCCTTGAAAATAAACTTTCAAAAGTGCTTATTCCTTTTCTTTGAACTCACATTTTGCCGAACCGTCATAGAATTGTATAGGCTTCATATTCGGATAGGGGAAAATCATGCAACTGCTTCTTCTATAATCATCAATCATAGAATCCCCAATCTTCATTTTGCGGAATTTGCAATCCTTGCATTGTTCGTACTTTGGAATTTTGGTGTTATCCGTAAGGATTTCACTTCCATAGCGTTCTTCCAACGATTTCTTTTCACCCATCTTCATTCACCTACCTTTGCGGGTTGTTCTGCATGATAACTTCAATGTCAACATACAGTTTGCCGTTTGTGCGTTCAACTTTTGTTACTCTAAATGCTGTACCTTGCTGCAATATGATTTCCGATTCACTACCAAAGGAAGATTGCTTTGAAACACCATCCCATGAACGCCCTGAACCATTACCAAAAGCGGAAAACGGTTCTGCGTACATCATCTTTGTTCCCTTTGGTGCATACACATTCATAATGATAGGCTTATGTGAAAAGCCCTTTCCTTTTGAAACGCCGCAACTGAAAAATCCGTAATCAGTAACGGTTTTACCCAACAGCAGCCGTTCCAATTCTGCCTGTGTTGCGTTCTGTAAATCCGACATAGATATTTCAAAGAAGTTATCCATGCCCCGGTAATCACAACCACGCTGTAACCATATATCAAAATCATAGGTGGATTTTTCTATAATATCGGTCATAGCGTTAATCTGTTTGCGAACTTGCCCCCGTTTATGCCCGCCGTAATTCGTGCCAATGGTATCAAAATCAATGTTACCAACACCCTTGAAGGTGTTTGTACCGTATTCAATACCACGCAACGGTTCATTGATCTTACTGTAACTTGAAGTGTAACCGTAGATAGCATCCTTTTCAGCTTTCGGGGCGTTCTTCCAAACATCCCCGCACACATCACGCAAAGCATCATCCGCTTCTTTGGTAGATTTCGCCCACAACGCCGCATCTTTACGGGCTTGTGAAAAGGCATCATCCACCGTATCTATTATATCACCTTTTTCAAGTTTTTGCAAATCCACTTGAACTTTGTTCAATTCAGCCTGAATTTTCTGCAATTCTTTCTGAACATCATCATAAACCTTACCTTCAACTTCCAATTCTTGAAGCTGCTTGTATAGGTTCTGATATTTCTGCATTAAATCAGGATCAGTTTCAGTAATGAACTTGCCTTCATAATACTTCTTTTTACCTTCAATGTTCAGCTTTGCGAAATCGGCGGTTGTAACATCATCTTTCCAAATGCCGGAATAGGTTTTGATTTCCATACCGTCAAGCTGCTGTTGAACTGCCGCCGCCTGTTTTTCCAATTCAAGCTGTTGCTTAATCAGGGCTTTCTTCTGTTCAGCCTTCAATTTTTCATTCAGCTTTTCTTGCCATTCGGCTTTTTGCTGTTCAAGGGCTTCCATCTGTGAATGAAGGGCTTTCATTTTGGATAGTTCATCACCATCAGCGAAATCTTCAAGGCTTCCAAAATCCTTGATAACTTCATCATAACCCCAACCACCGGAAACAGCCTTGAATTGATTTTCCAAATCTTCAAGCTGAACATCAGCGTTTGCAATATTGGCTTGCAGCTTCTTCTTTGTCAGGTATTCTTTCTTTGGTTTAGGTGGTTCAACTACCGGGGTATGGGTGTAATGAAGGGCTGAACCATCATCAAACACCGTAAAGCCGGATTTATCGCCGCCCTTAACAAAGGTATCTTCCCATTCCTGATATTTCATATCATCAGGAATATAGTAGGTTTTGCCTGTTTCAGCATCCCTTGCAGCCCGTTCCCCAATCTGCCCGAAATCTTCTGAAAAGTGCGGTACAGTAGTTGAACGGCAATATACATGAAAGGGCGGGGCGGTAACGCCCGCTTGATAGTCTTTCATGGGGAAAACCTGACCGTCAAGGCTTCTGCAAATATCGGAAGTGTGGGAATCCAGCGTTGCAACAACTTCATATTCTTCAACATCAAGATCATTGAAACATTCGCCTTGTGCAACGGAACTGAAATATGCTTCTTCCGTCATTACAAGCCTTCCGGCGTTGTTTTTGGAAGTGTTCATTTTCTTTGCAATGGCATCAATAGCCTTTTGCGGATCAGAACCAAGCATGATATTGTGCGTTAGTTCGGTGTGAACTTCCTGAATCAGCTTATCTTTGTTCTTCCAAATCCTTTCGGAAAAATTGTAACCATCAGCAGCCCACGGTTTAGATAGCAGCTTTTCAATCTGCGATTGATCCAACCCGGCAATATCCCAACCGATACCGAACCCCTTTTGAAGTTCGTAAGCGGTATGATAATAACCACTTTGCAGCACATCACCCAAAGTAGAAGTTACCGTTCCTAACTGCTTTGAAAATAAACTTTCAAGGCTTTGTTGTGTCTGAATTTTCAGGGCTTCCAGCTTTGAAATGTGGTATTTTGCGGAAGCATTTTCCAATTCCTTCATCCAGCCGCCCATCAAAGCGTTATCCTGACCGTATTTTATATATTCCTGAACATCCCATTTGAATTCTTTCAGGTCAACACCGGAAAGCATCTTCCGGGCTTCTGCCATAGTAACACCGTTATTCTTTGCAAAACGCTGATACCATGTGTTGATTTTCCCTTCAATTTCTTTTTGGGCTTGCTTATATTGCCTTTCAATCTGTTGTAGAGCATCAACCCCCTGTTGATTTTGGGCGTTTTCAAGCTGTTCAAAACGCTGCTTCCAATAATCACTATTCTTCATTTACTCCACCGCCTTCCTTATTGGGCGGCTGATTGCCTTGCTGCGGATTTCCAAAAGGATTGTAACTTTGGGCTTCCATTTCCTGTTTTTCTTTTTCCCGCTGCTTTTCCAATCTTTCAAGTTCTTTCTGCGGATCATCAATCCACGGGTGCATACCAATGATAGTTTCATCAGAAAGAATACCAACGGAAGCCTGACAATTCGCAATCGCTTCACTTTCGTTAATCAGAATATCACGGTTGAAGATAATGTTTACTTCCTCATTTTCAAAATTGCCCCTGCCTGTATTGGCAAGGTGTGCATTGACGAACCAAAGGATTTCTTCAAAAGCAGCCTGAAATTCGGTTTCCATATCGTTAGCATCCAAATCAATATCAGAATACATTGATTGAATGTTCATCTGATTAGGGTTGCCGGAAAGTCTATCATCCTTTGCATCATAGCCCATAGCGTTTTCAATCAAGGCTTTCTTGAAGATTTCCACGATTGCCTTGTAGTTTTCCGCATTTACTGTGATTTCAAGGGTTTCAACGCCGCCTTTGGTTTCACCATCATAGCGAACCTTAACCGCACCGTATGTTGCAAGGTTCTTTCTGAATTCCCCTAAATTCGTACCGTCATAGTTCTTCAATACAAGAATGGTATTTCGTGCATCCTCTTGCATATTGTTTTCAAAATCGGAAAGCATTACATTGATACCATCTTGAAGGCTTTTCACCTTCTTAATCAGGGGAATTTCCTGTTCATTGTATTTCAAGGGAATCAGGGGAATTTTCGCCCAATTCAAAGCCTTCTTCCCGTTCATCACATAGGCACAATCTTGTTCTTCCACCGTTAGATCAGGAATCAGGGTGTTACCATCCAGCACATAACAATGAATTCCCTGCATATCGAAAACTTCAACCTTTTCAATAACAACAGGTGTTAAACCGTCATAGCCTGTAACCAAATAAAGCCTGATTGCACCCGCTAAAATGGTATGTTCGCTATCTTCCCAAATAGGAAGGATTTCATAACCCGGAAACAGACGGAAAGAAAATTCACCCTGCTTGTTGTAGTAGGGGAATAACCAGCTTATACCGTGGTTCAAAGCCGCTTTACCACCGTTTTTTAAGGTTTTCATAAACTTCTTATTGAAAACCTGTTTCAAAAGTTCAATGTAAAGTTCATTTTCACCTTCAATAGCAAAGGGTTGACCTAACAGGTAGTTTGCCTTTTGGTTCACCATCTTCATATACTGATTATCAATCACAAGGTTATTCGGAAGGTTTTCAACCACTTGCAGCTTACCATCTTCACCAATCATTGTACGCTTTCGGGAAAGAATATCATGTTCGTTCTGATAGTAAAGCTGCCCCTTGATCTGCATCATTCTTTCCGGTGAACCCTTCCAACGCATGATAGACTGTTCAAGGAACTGTTTATTACTCATATTCGACTTGAAGCCGAACAGCATAATATTTGAAAGCCTGTTCAGCATCTTTTCACCTACATTCAACTTTTTTCACCCCTTTCTATTGCGTAATAAATACAAAAGCCCGAAAACACAAGGCTTTCAGGGCTGTTTGTTACTAATGTGTTATTTTTAATCAAAGCTGAACGCACTTCCAACGCCAACCTTTTCAGCAATTCCGGTTGTAGCATCCGGGGCATCATCATGTGCGTTTTTGCCTTCCTTCTGATACTTTGTCATTGCTTCAAAATATTCCGGGAATCGGTCATTCCAATTCACCGGGAAATATATGTGTTCCATAACCCATGTACTATTTGACAAAATGCGGGATTGCTTGTTTTTGGATTGATAGAAGCTGTGAAATACCGTGTGATTGGTATGCAGCACTTCTTTCATTATCCGTTCAACGGATCGTGCAAATCCTCTACCGCCATTATTGGATTCAATATCAGCAACATTCACATTATCCTTTTTCAGCATTTTAGCCGTTGCGGGTTCTGTGATTTCCATTCCGTCCTTTGTGTAAAGCACATCAAGAACATAGGCTTCACCATTGTATTCACCATAATTGATACTGCAAAGGTAATCATCACCCGTATCAGCGGTATCAGTATAGTTTTTAATGGCTGTAAACAGAAGGTTGCCGTTTTCATCCATAGGAAGTTTAGTATAGGTTTTGAATTTCGTGTAAAGTCTGCCTTTAATATCAATGGGTTCTTGCTGATAGTTTGCGGAAGCAATATCCAAACCCATAGCTTTCACTTTGGCATTGTAGGATTTCAGGGAAAGGATTTCAGAACAAAGCATTGTTCCATCATCCTGTAAGGCTTTTAGGCTGATATGCCTGATTTTTGCCCCCTCTTTGGTGTAATGCTCTAACGCCCTACCAGCCAAATCACCCGTTGCCCAGCGTGTCATAATGATTATGATCTTGCCGCCTTCTTCCAAACGGGAAAGCATTGTATTTGTGAACCAATCCCATTGTTTTTCAAGGGTTTCTTCATTATAGGCTTCCGCTGCATTTTTTATTAAATCGTCAATAATCATCAGCGAACAACCAAAGCCCGTAGCAGTACCGGAAGGGGAAGTTGCAAGATAATTGTTATACCCGCCTTCCAAGCTCCACATATTCATAGCACCATCACCCCGCTTGATTGTTACGCCGGGGAAAATGTCAGAATATATGATTTTGTTTTCATCAGCCTTTTCTTCCAAAATGTCATTTCTGACCGTCTTTGAAAAACTTGTTGAAAGAATTTCGTTGTATGATCCGGTCATAACCTTTTCATTTTGATTCTGACCTAATACCCATTCAACGAATAACCCGGCTGTTCGGCTCTTACCGTGTCGGGGCGGCATATTCACAACTAATACTTCATCATCACCTTCATAGAAGGATTGAAGTTCACCGCAAAAGTTCACAAGGAATTCACGGTTATTTTTATAAAAAGAAGGGGCTTTCAGCTTGCAATAATGGAAGAATGAACGCCTTGCAAGTTCACATTTTGCCCCCATCTGAATTAGCTGCTTTTCTGTCATTCATCATCACCCGCCAACTTCAAAAGCTGTTCGGTTGATAATGCAGCAAACGGATTGTTTACCGATCCACTATGTTCAACATCCTTTTTATCACGCCATTCTTCCGGCTTGCGGTTCTTCAACCAAAAAATTTGTGCTGTGGTATCGGGTACAACCTCTTTTGTAACCTCTTTCGTTACAACCATTTCATATTGTTCAGTTTGCGGGTTGAACTGTGCTTCACGGGTGGTTTCCTTGTAGGTATAACCTAACGCCCTTTTCAGCAAAGCATTTTCAACCTGAATATCAACAATTTCCTTTCCCCTTTTTAGGGTGTCCGAAATGTCCGAAAATCTATTTTTCCATTCGTTCAGGGTGCTTCTACTGATACCGATATTAGCGGCAATCTGTTCATCCGTTAAACCGTTTCTTGCCCATGCTTCAAGTTGAAGTAAACCTTCTTCTGTCAGCCATTGTTCATATTTACCTTTCGCCATATTGAAAGTTCACTTCCTTTCTTGTAAATTTCATCCTTTCAAAAAGATTTCCCCCGGAAGGCAGGAGTTCACCGGGCGAAAATTCCGGCTATGAGCATCCTTCCGGGGGAAATTGAAAAATCACCCTTTGGAACTTGCGTTCCTTTGGGTGATTTTTCACGATACTATTATATCACTTTTGTTCATTGGAATTCAATAGGTTTTCATGGGTGCTTTGAAATTCCTTCAATGCGTAACCGTGCAATTCAACTATGTACTGATATGTGTAGTTCATTTCAACTGCAACGGCTTCAAGCCTTTTGAATTCAACATATCGTTTATACAGCAATTCAATATGTTTCGGATCATTCAACGCCTGAATCTGATTTATAATCAGGCGCTTTTCATCAACGAACTTATCAATTTCAGCATTGATTTCTTCTTCAAGTTCTATGATTTTGTGAATCACCCTTACAAAAGGTGCATCCTGTGAAGGGCTGCTTTGCACTCTTTCCTTTGAGTAATCAACAGAACCTACCGTTGACATAGCCCGTAATTCGCCTAATTCCTGTATCTTTTGATTGATAAGCGTATCTAAACGCTTCAACTGCTGCAAATATTCTTTTGCTTTCATGGGTACAACTTCCTTTCCTACTTGACTTAATCTTGACTTGCTGAAAAATGCTGATTTTACAAGGGTTTTCGTTCACACAAGAAAATCATAAGTCAAGATACGGATAAGTATTTTTCTATTATTATTTTTTAGAAAAATAATGAAATTTCGTGTTGTGTTTTTTCAATTCATTTAGAAATCAAAAATAAGTTGACTTATCTTGACTTAACGCCGAAAACCCTTATAAATACAGCGTTTTTTATAAGTCAAGTTCCCACAACTACAACTTGACTTAATCTTGAATTGCAAGTTGACTTGTGAATTATTTTGAAAGTTTATTTTCAAATTCATCACACAAGCCTTTTATCCAATCCTTACGGGCAACCTGTGCAATCCATTCATCAGGTACACCGTATGCACCACCGCAACCGTAAAGAATTCCGGCAAGCCCGCCCGCAACTGCTGCAACGGTATCTGTATCACCGCCCAAATTCACGGCAAGCAAAACACAATCTTTGTAGCTGCTTGAATTCATCAAACACCAAATTGCAGCTTCCAGCGTGTCAACCACATAACCGGAACTTTTGATTTCATCACGATCATACTTACCGATTTCAGGAAGGAAGCGGTATTCTTGCCATGCTTCCGAACAGTTGTATAATTTCCCTACAACCTGAATAGCATTGGAAAGGGCTTCACGCTTATCAACACCGTTCATCAGGTTTTCAACCATGAAAGAATAGATGAAGCAAGCAATGTGTGAAATTGGGTGATCGTGAGTAAGTCCGGCAATACATTTCACGGTAAGGATTTTCTTATCAGGCTTTTCCGCTTTCGTTGCCATTGCTACCGGAAGAATACGCATCAACGCACCGTTGCCGTTATCCATTCGGCTTTTACCGCCGCAATGGAATATAGGTGTACCGTTGTTGTAACGGCTGATTGCCCTTCTTGTAGCACCACCAACATCAAATACTTCATCATGCGGGGTAAATGCAGCGTGTTCAAGCCACATAACAAAATTATCCATAATATCAACCGGATCAATCTTTCCCAATCGTCCGATACTTTCAACGGTTGCAAGTGTCATTGAACTATCATCCGACCATGTACCGGGCGGCTGATTATAAGTTCCGTAACCTCTCATTTCGGTTACTTCATAGGTATCACGATCCCTGAATTCAACCGGAACACCAACGGCATCAGCAACAGCTAAACCAATAATTCCATCAAATACTTTTCCCATCTTCTGAACCATCCTTTCTATTGGCATTTTCGGGTAATATTTTTCTTTATCAATTTTCAGTACATACATATTTACACCCCTAAAACACGGGCTGCAATCATATCTGCCGTATGCGTATAAAGCACATTCGGGTAATTGGTAACGGAACGCCCGTAGCTGTTCCAATTCTCTTTATCGTCAAACGCTCCCATGTGCCACCTGATACAAAGCATTTCTTCATCCGTAAGCTGAATGTGCTGCTGTAACAGAATCACCGACTTTTCACCATGCCCCGGAAGTAATGCAGCATTGTTGTATTCCCACGCTTCATTATCGGAACGGGTGTAATTATCAACCTTGCAAAGATCGTGAAACATACCGACAATGTAAGGGCTGCGTTCAAGCTGCCACTTCAATTCAAGGCGTTCCGTCAACGAAAGAAGGACTTTGGTTACTGCAAAAGAATGATCGAACAACGCCCCGGTGTAAGCCCCGTGATGGTGGATAGAAGCAGGGGCTTTGAAGAATCCCTTATCTATCAGCCAATAGGTTAAATCTTCCGGTATGTATTTGTTCATCAGTTTTGAAAACTGTTCAATTCTTTCAAGTTCGGTAAACTTATTCATTATCGGAACTCCCTTCCTGTTTTCGTATCTTTAATTTTAATTCGTTCAATCAGTTCAAAACCGCATGAACGAATAATGAACTTCAAAACCTTAATCAATTCAAAGGCTTTTCTTTCAGTTTCGGTTTCTTCCTTTATGATTTCCTTTGTTCCGGCGTATGCCGTAGGATCGGGATAACCTTCACTATTGTAAAATGGGTTGTTTCTATTCATATTTACCCCTTTCAATTTATCCATTTTATAACCGGATCACCCTTGAATCCCTTTTCCCAAACAAACCACGCATACGCAACAGCACTTGAAGGGTACTTTGAGAATTCACCGTTCATTGCACATATCAGGCGGGAAGAACTGACATAAACGGTTTTAGGTGGGTTCTTCAAAAAGAATTCTTTCCGGCTCTTACCTTCAAGGAACTGCAATTTCAAAAACATTGCAACTTTTCTTCCCGGCTGCACACTATCCAACGCCCGCTGAACAAATTCAAGTGCGTACTTGTAAGGTGGATTGGTAATAATATCACCTTCAAAATCTTCAAGCGTATCTTTCAGGAAATCAAGCGGTTCATCATCCCCGAACCCACGGTAAATTAAATCTGTGCTGATAACCTCAAAGCCGTGTTCTTCCAACACCTTTGACAAATGACCTTCACCGCAAGCACATTCCCAAATGACCGGGGAAAAGTTTTCTTCCGCAAGCAGCAGTTCCATAGCCTTTGGTTCAGTTGCGTAATAATCGTGTTGCTGCCTTTCTTTGTCTGTATGATTGGAAGCACCCAAAGTTGTATAAATACTGTTTTGATTGCCCGTCCAATCTCTACTTTCTGATCTCTCTCTCTCTCTCTCTCTCTCTCTCTCTCTCTCTCTGTTCATTCAAAATATTCACCTTCCTTAATCAGCCGGAACAAAAATTCTATACTTCTTATTTTTTATGGTTTTGTTTACCACCTTGAAGCCTAAAATTCTGTTCACTTGTTTTGAAAATTCAATGTTACTCATAGGCTGCAAGCTGTTAGCAAGGCAATATTCCTGATAACGCTTGTAAACCTTGTTTGTTGGTTCGTTCTCAATCGGGAATTCTTCATCTTCACATTCACGGAAGAAGCCCAAAATTGGGTTGTTCTGTTCCTCATATTCATCAAGTTCTTTTTGAACCTTTGTTGAACTTGTGAACGCACGGTTCAGAAGAACACGCTTCAACCCCTGAATACCCAAATTTATCAGGTATTGCATTACTTCTTCTGTTTTCAGAAGGTGTTTGATATACGGGTTGAAATCAGGATCAGAAGCGGAAAAGGTTGCATCAAACGGAATGATAATCAAACGCCGCTGCACCGCACCCGTTTTATCCTTGATACGGGGGATATTGTTTGCCGAAAACAGGAACTTTGAATAATTGTTGAATTCAAAAGGGTTTTGCCCTTTGCGTTCCGCTGATACTCTATCACCTGTAACCAGCTTCTTAAAAATTGCAGCATTGGCAATGAATTCATCACCAATATCATCACCGATATTTGCCAGCTTTCCGAACAATTCAGCGGTTTTGAATCTATCACCCAATTCCTTCAAATCAAGGGAAGCAATATTTTCATCACCTAACAGGCATTGAACCATTGAAAGGAATGTACTTTTACCGTTGGATTTATCACCCGTTAGAATGAAGGCTTTGCCTAATTCATTACGGCGGTAAAAACAATAGCCAATCGCTTCTTCCAGCAACGCCCTAATTTGCGGATCGTTACAAGAAATCTTGTTTAAGGTATCATCAGCCAATTTTGAATAGGCTTGCGGATTATAACGCCACCTGATTTTGTTGGTAATAATATGTTCCGGGGTAAACTCAATAAAGGAATCATCCGTTATATCATATAAGCCATTTTCAAAAGCAATCAGGTTTGCATCTTCCGGCTTTGTGTTTTCCTGAATCATAATGTTCAGGTATGCAAGAACTTCCGTTCTTTTCGCTCTGTTCAGTTGCGGAATGTGCTGAATCATTACGGATTCAATAGCTTCCTGACCGGAAACATAAATTCCATCACGGTATAAATGAAGCTGATTATTGATTTTGATAATATGGCTGTTGTTCTTTATGTAGGTTGCGAACTTATCAAACAGGAAAGTTGAACCCATAAAGAACACGGGCTTTTTGAAAGCATCATCCCGAAGGATTGTTTCAATTTCATCATCAGAAAGCGGCACTTTCAGCACAAATTTATTGATAATTCTGATTGTTTCCCTTGCTTCTTCAACCGTGAAATCATTGCTTTGCAAGGTCAGAATATAATTGAACAGGCTTTGATTTCGCCCATCCCCGGCATCCATATTCAGAAATTCCATGTTGGATTTTACCGGATGAAGCCAACGGGGAAGGGGTTGGGCTTCCTCATTTTCGGCGGTATCATAAAGGATTTCACGCATTTTACCGCCGTATTTCAACACTTCATAGGAACTGCGTGTTCCTATCTTTATATCAGCGGTTACACCTATCGCCAGTTTGCAGCCTGTCTTATTTGTTGGTACTCCGCTGTTCTTGAATAAGAAATGCTTGCCCCTGCTTGTTTTGTAAACCCTGCAACAAAGGCTGTATTCCTTAACCACTTTGAACAGTAATTCAGAACTTTCAGAATCATCAATATCTACCAAAATTGTATCTGTTGCCAAAATGCCCGCAAATTCAGGTAGTGATTGAACCTGTTCAAAGGTCTTGAAATCCGTTCTATTCTTGAATTTTTCAATGCACTTCTTATCTTTGGTTTCAACATAACCTTTGAAGAACAATCCAAATCACCCCTTTACAAAAGTTCTAAATATTTTTCAAATCTCTGTTTGAATTTCAAGTTCTGATTAGCATCCGAAAGGGCTTTTTTCGCTGCTGCCTTATATTCTTTCAGGTCAGCCCTTGCCTGCTTCAATTCATCCTTTGAAACGGGTAAGCCGTTTGGGTGCTTCCGGCTGTCAATCAGCGTTTGAGTATCAGCCGCTTTTTGCTTATTGTCAAAATAGATTTTGCCGTTTTCTTTTCGCAAATCCGACAAATCAGCAATTCTTTTTTGAAAGTGAACTTTCAAATTTTCAATATGTTGTTCTTTGTGCTGCCAATCAAGATCAATGATTTTCAGCAGCTTCTTAAACCGTTCCTGACTACACGGAAAGAAGAAATTCATGTGAATTGTCATTTGCCCGTGTCCGTCATTGTAAGTAATTTTCAAATCGTCCATCACATCACCCCGAAATCTGCTAATCTTTTCTTTGCAAAGTTGATATACCATTGCTTATCTAACTTATCAGGGATTTTTACACCCTTTACATCATCATTCCAAATGAAACAATGTTCCGGGGAATTCGTCAGCTTTTCAAGCCTTCCGGTTGCTGCCTTTACCTTCTTTACACCCGGATCAGAATCATACTTTGAAGCAAAAATTCTGATACACTTTTCTTTCAGCGGTTTGCTACCGTACATGATATGGGTGTATTTGCTGCTGATTTTGGAAACAAGCTGAAATTCCCGCAATTCATAACATTCATTGATAGTTCTTTCAACCGGAATACCCTTTATCATGTAATCAACCAACGCCTTATTGATAATCGGTAAATCATAGCTTAAATCGTTCAGCTTCATTACATAGCCGCCCTTTGCTTTGATTGCCCCGGTTTCCCGGTCAATAAGAAGGTAATTGTTTACATCCTTTTGGTATATATCGCCTATGAAAGTATCAAAATCCATTTTCATTCCGGTTCGCTGTTCCCATTCGTAAACAATATCATCCAGCTTATCAAAATCCCTTTCGTAATCTTTCAGCTTCACAATGATACCGTCAGTATTGTTCTGAATAAGTTCACAATACGGTTCAATGTGTTCAACCAAATCCAGCAAAAGCAACTGACCGTTTATGCAAATGCTGTTGTTACTCATAGGATCATACAAAGCGGAAGAACGCTGCTTCATCTGACCGGAAATAGCGTTATCCATAATTTTGAAGGGCTGTCTTGCCTTCTTATCACCCTTACGCTTGAATTCAATGTTGCTATCGTGTATGAACTCAAAGTTTTCAGGGTGATTCATTACCCTATACCCGAACTTATATTTTTTCTGCAAAGAAGGGTAGTAAGCGGTAACATCAATTATGATGAATACGCCGGAAGCGTGGAATTTAGCCCTTGCACCATGACCGCCACCCCAAGCGAAAACATGGGGAACACCCGCAACAATTTCATCCTTCTGCTTCTTTGAATAATCGTGGTTTTCGGGATTTCTATACCAATCGGCAATGTGCCGATACTTTTTCAAATCTAAACATTCCAAAATAGGGAATTGGAATTCATCATCAAATTCTTCCCCCATCCTGTTACCGCCCAATATTTCAGCGGCAAGTTGGGCTTTGGTTTTGGAAATGTAATCAAAAGGAAGTTCAAAGTGTTTAATGAAGTACAACATGGTATTGAATTCTTCCACACGCTTCAAAAATACCTGAATAGTGTTTTCAACATCATGTTTGCAGTATTTGACGGTTTCAGCAATTTCTTCTTCCGTCAATTTGCGGTCAATATCGAAGGGAACTGAACTTTCCTTTATATCGTTTCCCATGAACCCTTCAAAGGATTTCAAGCCCCTATCCGTTCCAAGCATCACATCATAGTTATAAAGCGGGAATTGTCTGAAAAGGCTGCTGAACTTCCAACCGGGGTTTCCTTTGACAATGATATAATCATTCACTTTCTTTGGATCAAAGCCGCAAAGAATCGCTTTCAAAATGTATTGATCGTAATGGCGGCTATTGAACCCGCACCAAATTTCTTTTACATTCGCCTTATATAAGGCTTCCAATTCTTCCGGTGAATTGATTATTACATGGGTTTTCTTTGCGGTCATATCCATAACCACAACCAGCCAATCATGCTTGAAAACCTCAAAGTCATAAAACAGCAATTCATTCACCCCTTTCAAATCGGGTGCTGCCGGGGGATTGCTCCCCCGGTGCTACCCTTGCAGCTTAATCTTCTAAAACATAGACTTCTTCAATCTCAAAAGCGTTGTAACCCTTGTTATCGTAGTAACGAACCTTGTATTCAAAGGCGTTATCAATCGCTTCCGCAATATCCATAATCATGTTGCCGTACTGCTTGTAGGTCTTAAACTGCACATCAATAGGTTCTTCCATTTCTGCAACCAAAGCACGCATAAATTCATTTGCAATGTGAATCTGGAAGCCCTGTGTTACCACCTGATTCATAAAGATCAGGCTGCCTTTGTATTCGCCTTCAACGATCTTCATCCAGCAAGTAACCATAGGATCACCCTTTTTGGATTTCGTCAGCTCCAGCTTGTTAATTGCCACTTCATAAGTATCATGGGGAACTTCCCTTCTACCACCGTTTTCAGCAGCTTCTTCAACATCCTTTGCCAAACCTTCCGTATCAATCGCCTTATCGAATTCATCCCAAATGTTAGCCATAATATTTCACCTTATTTAACCTTTCAATTTATTAGTGTTTTCTTGCGGTCAAGATACCCTTAACCAATTCAAAAGCCTGTTCCTGTGTGAACCCTGCTTCCACATAAGCATCATAAAGTTGCTTTGCAGTAGAAGCGGATTTCTTTGCCATTGCAGCCGGATCAATGTTGAAGGGATTTTCCGGCTTATGGTTCTTTGTTGCCTGTGTCTGCTGATTCATAACCGCCGTAATAATAGCGGTCATTACTTCATCAGGAAGCCCAAACGGATTGTTCATAGTGTTTTACCTACCTTTCTTATTCTCTTGCTTTACGCTTACGGCGGGGCTTTTCTTCCTCTGCCGGGGTTTCAGGGGGATTCATTGCACCTTCATCATTGGAAGGGGTTTCCGCTGCTGTTTCAGGTTCGGTTTCCTCTGCCTGTTCTGCCGCCGTTTCTGCGGCTTCCTGCGGGGTTTCTTCATCAGGGGTATTGTTTACCGTCTGTTCCTGTTCGGGGCTGTCCTGCGGCTTATCTGCGGGCGTGGTAGGGGTTTCTTCCTTCTTTCTACCTCTGCCGCTTCTTCCGGTACTTGCTGCGGGTGCTGCTGTTACCCCGGAAGCTGCGTTTTTGTTCGCTTCATCATAAATGGCGAACAGGGCGGTTACATCAAGCGGAATATCCTTTGCATTTACCTTCAATCTACCGCCACCGAAAATAACTTCATTGCTCTTGAAATTGAAGGTTCTAACATCACCATCCGCAACGATACGGGCAACAACATCAACCATTCCGGCAACCTTGTTTGCAACCTTTTCCTGTAAATTCGGCTTGATAGAAGTGATCTTATCGCCGCCCTTGCGGGTAATATCCTTGCTTGTGTCCTCATGGGAAATAAGGATAATGTTTTCATAATTCAGGTTCATCAGGCGTTTCAGCGTATTCAGGAATTCGCCCCTTACCTTATCCCACGCACGGAAGGAATCATCCGATTCATGGGAAATACCCATCTGCTGATACATATACAGGCGGCAATGCTCATACAAATCTTCCAAAAGGTCAACAACGATTGTCTTAAAATCGTTATCCTTCTTTTCAAGTTCGGAAATAACATCCTTGAACACTTCCCAAGCAAGGGTTCTTTTCGTCTGTCTGCCTTCAACCTTCACTTCATCCTTGATATGGATGAACGGGGCATCCACGAACTTAATATTTCCGTCCGTGTTCAGCATCAGGGGATCAGGAAAGGCGTTTGCAAAGGTGGTTTTTCCGCAAAACGGAACACCATAAATCCAAATCACACGCTTTTCAACGGCTTCAATGTTTCTTCTCTTGTTTTCAGGTAACTTCATAAAATAGTTCCATCCTTTCTCACAAAATTCTTGAAATTCGCAATATCTGCATAAGTAGGTTTTTTCTTGCGGGAATTCAGCTTCTTCATTCACCGCTTTAATTCCAAATAGGAAATCAATCACTTTGTTGTAATTGAATTCAATTTGAACAATCTTCACTTCCACCTTTGCAAGTTCTGATTTCAGGCGTTCCCTGAATTCTTGCAATGTTTCCGTTTTCTTCTGCCGGATCGTAACTTTGGGAACAAACACAAAGTACATATTCCGTATTCGTTTTCCGGGGTTGTTTCTTTCAAAGAAATACTTGTATTCGTGAAGCTGCCCGGATTGTTTATAGCCTGATACATTGTTTGAATACTTGAAATCGTACAAATCGTAAGTATCGGGAAGTTCAACACCCCGTTCAAAGATTGTTGCGGGTACAAGGTAATCAATGAACCCGTGGAAATCTTCATCCGAAATTTCAACTTCAAATTCCCCGCCCGGTGGAATAGCAGCCTTTGCCAATGGGATCACAACTTCCAGCTTCATCATTTCGTTAATGTGTTCATCCGTGATAATCGGATAACTGAAAGCGTATTCTTCAAGGGCTTCTTCAAGGCTCTTTTCAATTCCGGTATGTACCGCTTGCCCTAAAATCAAGGCATTATCCGGTTCAGTTGGGGAATCTGTCTTTATCCCGTCCAAATATCGCATTTTGTACTTGAATTTGCACTTTTCAAAGCAATCAACGCTTGAATGTGAGTATCGCAATTTATCACCCCTTTCAAAAGTTCTTTGAACTGTTCAAACCCTTCCGGGTAAAGGAACACCCCAATACCGCCTGATTTATTGATACGGCTGATATTCAGCTTTTGAAGTTCGGAAGGTCTGCCGTTGGAAGCCTTTACTTCAACCGCCATCATTACACCGTTCACGCAACATAAAATGTCAGGAATCCCGGATTTCTGATAGCCGCCGCCCCAAATTTTGGTGTACCATCCGACCATTTCAACCTTCATCCGGTCTGTTGGATAGCCAGCCGGATAAATACCGATTGAATGAAAATATTTCTTAATTTGCCCTTCAAATAACTTTTCTTCTGCCATATCACTTCACCGTGATCTTGACATATCCGGCTTTTGGGTTCTGTTTGGTGTACTTTGCAGCAACATCAGGTAAATCCTTCTTCAAAGCCGCACCGTCAAGCCTGTTTTCAACCGTAGGGGCAACATAGGTGAACTTCACAACCTCATTTTCAAAGGCTTTTACACCGTATTTTTCCATTGCAGCCTTCAACTGCTCTTTCATCTTCTTTTCCTGTTCTTCAATCTGCTTCTTCTGAACAGAAAGGTTTGCAATAGCGGTAATCACCGCCGCCGCTTCCGTCTGCATGGTTGCAAGTGCTGTTTCCTCTGTGAAAGCATCTTCACAATCAGCCGATAATTCGGAACACACAACCTTGCAAGTGTCCTTTTCTTCACATTCCAAACAGCAGCACACTTTGCCGCAAGCGGAATTTTCCATTGCCTGTTTGCACTTAATCATTGTTTGAACTCCTTTCCAATTCTTCAATGAACTGCTGCTGATATTGCAGCACTTTTTTTGAATAGTTAGTTTCAAAAATTCCTTGTTCCCACAAACGGGAAGCCCCGGTTTCGCCCATGTTGTAAGCCATCAATGCCTTTTCAGGTGTTTCATACTTTTCAAACAGTTTTCGCAAAATGAACATTCCTGAACGAACATTGTTATAGGGTTCAAGGAAATCTGTAATTCCAAGCGTTTCTGTTATGTACGGGTGATTGATTTTGTTGATCTGCATCAATCCGTAATCATTTGAACCGCTTATCACATCAGCCTGAAAGCCGCTTTCCTGTTGGATCATTGCCATTACAAGGGTAAAATCTATGTTGTACCCCGCCGACAAGTAGAAAATGAATTCCTGTAAATCTTCATTCATTGGCACATCAAGGGGAACGAAATTCAAATCACCGCCCCAATCCATTGACATTTCACCGTTGAAAATCCTTCCGTCATACTGACCGTAAATCAGGATTTCAGTTTCCGTTTCTGCTTCCGGCTCTGTTGCTTTATCTGAACCGTGTGAAATAAGTGAACCTATCAGAATACCCACAAGGGAAAAGATAATTGCAACGATCAGCCACGAAATCAGAATCCTTTTAGCAATCGAAGTTTTCTTGATACTTTTTGAATAATTCATCCGTGTAATCTCTCCTTAATTCCAAAGTGTGAAGAATATCTTCTTCAACCGTTCCGGGGCAAAGCATAAGGTAATAAAAGCACCGCTTTTCCTGTCCGATTCTGTGAATTCTCTTTTTGCTCTGTTCAAACAGTTCACTTCTATCTGTCAGGGAAAAGTAAATGATTTTGTTTGCCTTCTGCAAGTTCAAGCCCATTGCCCCGGCTTGATACTGAACAAAGGTTATCGAATCCCCGTGTTCTTCATAGGCTGTTAAATCTTTGATTTCACCATTGACAACCGAAAACGGTCTTTCCAATTCGGCAAGGGCTGCTTTCATAGTGTTCAATTCTTCATTGAAGTTGTAGAACACAATCAACCTATCTTCCGTGGATTGAACCAAATCCTTAAAGGCTGCAACCCTTTCTTTATTTAGATAGCTGCACATCATGCGGGCGTAAATTCGCTTTGATAAAATGGTATCGCCTATGAATTCCCTATCATCAATCGTAATCACGCAATTTCGCATGAACTTCCGGTATTCTTTGGTGGTTTTGGAATGTACGGGAACAATCACCTGTTCGGGCAAATCAAATACTTCTTCCGATTTCATAAAAATTGCCCCGTGTTCTTCCAGCTTCTTTTTCAGACGGTCAACATTTTTGTACCCCGTAATATGGGGAATTCTGAATCCGCTGTTTTCATCCTCAATCCATTCAATTTCAACATACTGTTTATAAAACAGGTCTTTGCTGATATTCCAACCTAACAAGTGAAGCTGCGACCAAAGTTTTTCATACTTTCCGGCTGTTGGTGTACCGGATAACAGGATCACATTTTCAGGCTGCATTTTCAGGATGAATTTTGAACGCTTTGCGGCTTCATTTTGTATCATGGAACTTTCATCAAGCATCAGGGTAAACCCGGCTATATGGGCGAAATATGAACGCCTGAATATCAAATCATAGTTGATAACGCCGATACATTTACCAACCGTACCGCTGAATTCTTCAAGGTGCTTTTTGTTTGTCAGGTCAAAAACCGTGTAATGGTAATACTGCTGAAAGTGTTCAATCCAATCATCAATTTTTGATTTCTGACAAACCAGCACAATTTTTTCAGGGAACGAATCTGCTTTTTCCGATCCTACAAAGGTTTTACCTAAACCCATATCAAGGTAATAAGCAACCCTGTTAAACCGTTCTGTTTGTTCCAATGCTTTCTGTTGGTGGGGGAATAGCTGCATAAGCGAACACCCCCTTAATCTTCATCAACATCAATCCCGGTAATTTCTTTGAAAATTGCCTTATCAAAATTCGGAATCGCTGCAATGATATTTTTCTGACGGTCAGACAAACCACGCCACCAAATAACCGCACATTCGGAATTATCCAATACTTTCAGATAACCGCCCGTTGTTTCAGCTTCCGGGTGTGCTGCTTTTTCTTCATCCGTCATATCGTCAAACCAAATGTATTCAAGCACATCACCCGGAATCTGATTCAGAAGGAAACGGGCTTCACTATTCATCCAATCACGGTAAGTCCATTCAGAAGGCTTATTGAACAGGTGAATTTTCGGTTCAACAGTATTAAAACAACCGTTGGAAAAGTTTGTTTTGTTCCAATCGCCGCTGTTCCGATTGCCGCTGTTCCAATCGCCGCTGTTGCAATCGCCGCTGTTCCAATCGCCGCTGTTCCGATTGCCGCTGTTCCAATCGCCGCTGTTCCGATTGCCGCTGTTCCGATTGCCGCTGTTGCAAAGTCCGGTGCAACCCTTTCCCGTATTCACGATTTCAAGAAGTTCTTGCCACGGGATTTCACGCACGATCTGAATTTTATTGGTGCAAGATTTTGTACCGTCAGAATCGACTTCACCCAACGCAATTACTTCCGCAACCTTGTTTTCAGGGTTGAACTGATAGTAATTGAAGCAATCAGCCGCCTTTTCGCAAAAATGGAAGCCACGATCACAAACCATAGGTTTCACATCTTCTTCATAAATGCCGCCAACTTCATACTGAAACGGCTTTCCGTTTGGGTTACAAGTCCAATCGGGATTGAACACCTTGAACCCTTTAACAACTCCTGTTTCGCTCATTTCGCTTATCCTCTCTTTCTTAACTCATGGGAACTTTAATTCCGGTGTACTCTGTGAACTTCACGGAAGAAATAAAGTAACTCCATTTAGTCAGCTTTACGGCATACCCCCACGGGAACACGCCATCACGCAACCCCTGCATTACCCATTCTTTGGATTTTCCCATCAGTTTAGCGATAAGGGGAACGGGAACATTCACACAAGCATCTTTTGAAATCGTTGCAGCGGGTTCAAACTGCTTGAAATAATCTTCCTGAACTCCCAAAGCAAGGGCAATTTCCTTTTTGCGGGCATCCGAAGGTTCGTTCTTCCCGGAAAGGTACTGACTAATTGAAGATTTACCAATCCCGGTAAGGTCTGAAAGTTTGGATTGCGAAATATCCAATTCTTTCATCAGGTTTTTCAACTTTTCTGCAAAACTCATTTTTCACTTCATCCTTTCTGTTTAATTTTCAATCATTGGGCTTTTGTTGTAGCGTTCCTGAATCCTGATCCTGTACTTGCCGTTGACTTCCTCACGGTTGATAATTCGGAATTCAGTTTTCTTTGCTCTCAACACTTCAAGGTAGTTCGCCGCTTCCTGTTGGGTATCGAATTCAAGTATTCGGTCAATACACGCCGCAATAACTTTCTTCATCCTGTTCACCGCCTTTCTTTAACTTTCGTTTACGAAAGTTTTTCTGTAAAAAAATATTCGGGAATATCTTCTGTACTCAATTCAAGAATATCAATCGTTTTGGAAATTTCAGCCTGTCGGAAGGGAATTTCACCACGCAATTTCTTTGAAATGGTTGCTTCCGAAAAACCCATCTTTTCACCGAAAGCCTTTCTTGTACCGCACTTTTCAATAATTCTTCCGTTCAACTTTGCATAATCGTAAGCCATTATTTCACCCCTTTTCTTTATTCTTTGTACTGTCGGTATTCTTCTGAACGAATGTGATCGTTGATTGTATGGGTACTGCCAATCTGCATTATTGTTTGAAACACTTTTTCAAGTGTGTAATCTGCAAATGGCTTTTTACCATCTTCATCAACATATTCTTTCCAGCCCGGAATCAATTTGTGAATCCTTCCAATCTGTTCATTTGTCAGTTGGAATGTAACGGAAAATTCGTATCTTTCCGGCTTCATTTGGGAAAAGTCAGTTACCTTTTCCTGTGTACTCCAAGCCTTCCAAGCGGTACACCAACCATAAGCACCCTTTGTTGTGTCCGGGCTTACCGTGATAATCGGTTTATCAAGTTCATTGTTATAGAACTTTTCGTTGAACTTTGAAAATAAATCTTCAAGTTTTTCAATTACGGGTTTCAAACTCTGTTCTTTCATTTCTTATACCGCCTTTCTAATATCGCCGCTTTTCAACTTCATATAGCTTTCAACTTCTTTTTTATCAGGAAATTCACCCCAAAAATCACGCTTCCAGCCACCGTTGAAAAACCGCAACCCCTGAAAATCATCTTTACTGCAACCCTTGATTGGAATATCCTGAAAATTCATCTGCGTTCTTTTTTCGATCCTGTGGATCATTTCTTCCGCATACATCATATCGTTATCCAAACAGAAAACGAACTTCCCATCAAATTCAAGGGTAATGTAAGTGTGGCAACCACATCTGATTGTAAAACCATTATCTTTCATAAAATCACTTCATCCTTTCTGAAACAACCGTTGCAGCGGCTTGAAACTTTCGTATCCGTAAGTTCTGTATATAGTATATCACCGAATTTCGTTCTTGTCAATACATTTACGAAAGTTTTTTGAAAAAATTTTTATTTTCTTTCGTGTGCGTATTGAAAACTTGCGTAAAGTGTTGTATAATAGTATATAGAAAGGGGGTGCAACCATGAACAAAGGTGTAAAATTGAAAGAACGCCGAAAAGAACTGCGGTTGACCTTGAAGGAAGTTGCCGCTGCTGTTGGTGTAGCGGAAGCTACCGTTCAGCGGTGGGAAAGCGGAAACATTGTAAATTTCAAAGTGGATAAAATACCCAAACTCGCATCTGTATTGCAATTACCCGTTGAAGAACTTACAAATTGGTTCAAGAAAGAAGCGGAATTTGATGAATACGATATGAAAGCGGAACATCAAATTTTATATACAGAAGCAGAACTTGCGGTTCATTTTGAAAATAAGTATGGGAAAGACAACATGAAGCTATTTACCGAATTTCTTTCGTTAAACAATAAAGAACGAGAGAGAATAGCGGGTTTGCTTTCGGGTTTCTCAAAATTAGACGAAATTGATCGTTCCGGTGTATTGGGATATATAGAAAGCATCATTGAAAAATTGCTTGCTGATCCAAAATATTCCGTGAAAAAAGAATCGTTGAACGCATAGGGAATATCATTGTTGTTGACTTTGGAAAATCAACACGAAATTCAAGATAAGTCAAGTTCATAAGTCAAGATAAAATCCCTTGATTCTTCAAGGAAAGTCAAGATAATTCAACTTGCTTTTTACTTTTTAAGAAACGGCGAACTTTTCACCGTGAATTTATACCGTTTTCAGAAAATAAATATAAATGTAAAAATCAAGTTGAACTTGACTTCTTGACTTTTGAAAAGTTAATTTCAATAAAAAGAAGGTGATATTTTGTATTATCCTATTCGGTCAAACACAAACAAAGTTTTTCAGGTGAACGAAAAGGAAGAAGAATTCTTTGGTGAACTTCATTCAAAGTTATCTGACGAACAGAACCATAGAATTGTTCTTTTCCGTATGTCAGACGGTACTTTATCTGCTGAATATAAGCGTTACCCTATTGGAAAAGTAAAGCTGCAAGGAAGAAAATTTTGGATTCAGACTTTGAAAGGTCTGTATGGGGTAAAAACCTTTGAAGGTGATCTTGATTTACTCAAATCACATATTGAAGATTGGGTGAAGTATCTGAATAAGCTGTGAAAAAAAAAAAAATGAAGCCCCCGGTGCTGCAACACCGAAGGCTTCTGAAAATGACCGAAAATCAGGATGAAGTGATTTTTTGGCGGTCAACTTATATTATACCGCCAAAATGTAAAAATTTCAAGATGGGCGGTGAAATATGAAAAATCCAAATGGCTATGGAACTGTAACCAAACTTTCAGGGAACAGGCGAAAACCGTTTGTTGTGAAGGAAGGTATATCCGGGAAACAAAAGCCCATAGGGTACACGGCAACACGGGAAGAAGGCTTGATTCTGCTTGCACAATACAATAATGATCCGTGGGATATTGAAACGGATAAAATCACGCTGCAAGAACTGTATGATTTATGGCTTGAAAAACGGGCTGTTAAATTAGGTGATTCAAATAGAAGTTCTCTGAAATCTGCATATAAGCATTGTTCCAAATTGGCAAAGATAAAGTACAAACAAATTAAATCGTATCAAATGCAAGATTGCATTGATAGCTGCGGTTGTGGGTATTCCACGCAAGGGGCAATAAAAAACCTTTGGGGGCATCTTGACCGCTTTGCAATGGAACTTGATATAATTTCAAAGTGTTGTTCTGATCTGCTTACTTCCGATCCAATACCGGAAACAACAAAGGAAATCTTCACGGATGAAGAAGTAAAAACCCTTTGGGAAAATGAAAAATTGGAATGGGCTGATTCTGTTCTGTTCTTCCTTTACACGGGGTTCAGAATTTCGGAAATGATAGATTTACCGATTGCGAATGTTGACCTTGAAAACCAAACCTTCACCGGGGGAACGAAAACAGCAGCGGGCAAAAATCGTATCGTTCCAATTCATTCAAAAATTCAACACATAGTTCAAAAGCGGGTTGAACAATCGAAAAGCGGGTATCTGTTTGAATACAACGGAAAGAAGCTGAACCAAACCCAATACAGAACCTTTTGGGCTGATATAATGGGTAAGCTGCAAATGAACCATACCCCGCATGAGTGCCGTCATACATTTCGTTCACGGCTGGATTCTGCCGGGGCAAATAAGGTTTGTATTGATAGGCTTATGGGGCATAAATCGAAAGGAACAGGTGAAAGAGTATATACCCATAAAAATATAGAAGAACTGCGTTTGAACATTGAACTAATAACAAATTAGTAACAAAAAAGCCCCGTACCCTTGAAAAATCAAGGAATACGGGGCTTTCTGTGTTTATTGTACCATGCTTATGTGTATTTGGAATTTCTCATTTTGGCTTGTACTATTTATATTCTAGTATTAAGAAGCGTGAAATCAAGCGCAGCTAAAGTTATGTAAACAAGAAAAACAAGAGTGATTTTGAGGGTATCCCTTAGCCGAGGGATGCCCTCATTACTTTAATAAAGCCTTTTCATTTTTATTGTGATGATAACCCGATAAGCTTCTAATTGTAAACAATTTATAAACAAATGACTTTCCCCCGTTTATAAATCGCCGAAAAATGTCGTGTATAGTGAAGGGTATTTTTCCGCGGTGCGGTGCGTTTTGATTTTGCGTCCCTAAAACCGCCGTGCCGATTCCTTTTGAACCTTGAAAACTGAATATCCACTTGCCAAATACGTTCTCTTTGCGGCGAGCGTGCAGAGCGGTGCGCCATGGCCTGCTTTTCAGCGAGCGAAATTCATCGACTTAGAATACCGGGTAGCTCCCGGTTCCGCTGTGACCCGCAAAGAGCATAATGATACTCCCGTCCAGTCACAGTTCGAGCGTGATAAAACCGTCGCAAACGATGAGGGCGGCTCTGACAGACCGTCAGTTGGGGTGAAACTCCCGTGGTGCCGGCTCGCTCCCGACCGTTTGGCAGGTTACATACCGAAATGACCATCTTTCGTGTATTCGCAGAACAGGAGGAAACACCACTATGAGCGACAAAGAACGAAACTTCACATGTGATCTTCACTGCAAAGGAGCCGTAACGCCGATGTGCGTGCAACCCGAAGCACACATGCCAATCCACCTTAAAATGACACTAACGATAAAAGAAGCGGCGGAATACAGCAGCATCGGAATAAACAAAATAGACGCCATGCTGAAGCAGCCGAATTGCCCGTTCGTGCTTTTTGTCGGGACGCGGAAACTCGTAAAGCGGCGCGAATTTGAAGAATATATCCGCCATGAATTGGTCATATAGAGCTTTTAGCCGTAAAAGCCCCGAAAAATTCCCGTTGAGATTGAAAAAGCAGAGTCCTTATGCTATAATATGTAACTGCGTTGGACTCTTTTTAAGAATAAGAAAGGAGTCCGATAAATGGGCAAAAATCTCAAAGGTTTGACGTGCAAAACACGCAAGCATTAGAACCACCATGGACAGGTATGTTCATGTTACGGACGAATCACTGGCAAATGCGGTACGCCTGTTTCAGCAAACTACGCCGCCAGTTACAAAAAAGGGCGTAGAAAGGGCGTAAAAGAAATTCAGCGAAAGGCGAAAATCCAAATAAAATGCGGGTTTTCGGACAGGTAAAACGAAAAATGAAATTAGGTATCGTCGGTCTGCCGAACGTCGGCAAGAGCACACTTTTTAATGCGATCACGAATGCGGGGGCGCAGTCTGCGAACTACCCGTTCTGCACCATTGAGCCGAACGTGGGCGTTGTTGCCGTGCCGGACAAGCGCCTCGATAAGCTGGCAGAAATGTACGAGCCGGAAAAGTTCACCCCGGCGACGATCGAGTTTGTGGACATTGCGGGTCTTGTGAAGGGCGCGTCGAAGGGCGAGGGCCTCGGCAACAAGTTTCTCTCCAACATCCGCGAGGTGGACGCAGTGGTTCATGTGGTGCGCTGCTTCGAAAACGACGACATTATTCACGTCGAGGGCTCCATCGACCCGGCCCGCGACATTGAGACAATCGACCTTGAGCTGATTCTCTCCGACATTGAGGTGCTCGACCGCCGCATTGACAAGACGAAGAAGATGATTAAGGCGGACAAGAAGTACCAGAGCGAGCTGGAGTTCTTTGAGCGCGTACACGAGGCGCTGGATGCCGGAAAGCCCGCCCGCAGCGTGGCGTGTGACGAGGAGGAAGCCGAGCTGCTCGCTTCCGTCAACCTGCTGACGAACAAGCCCATCATTTTCGCCGCCAACATGAGCGAATCCGACTTTGCAAACGGCATTGAAAACAACCCCGGCTATCTCGCCGTGAAGAAGATCGCCGACGAGCAGCACGCTGCTGTGCTGCCGATCTGCGCGGAGATCGAAGCCGAAATTTCCGGCATGGACCCGGAGGAAAAGGAACTTTTCCTCACCGACATGGGTCTGACCGAATCCGGCCTTGACCGCCTCATCAACGCGTGCTACTCCCTGCTCGGTCTCATCTCCTACCTGACCGCCGGCAAGCCCGAGGTGCGCGCCTGGACGATTAAGAAGGGCACGAAGGCCCCGCAGGCTGCGGGCAAAATTCACAGCGATTTCGAGCGTGGCTTCATCCGTGCCGAGGTCATTGCATTTGACGACCTGATGGCATGCGGCACCATGGCGGCCGCGAAAGAAAAAGGCCTTGTACGCAGCGAAGGCAAGGAGTATGTGATGCAGGACGGCGACATCGTTCTGTTCCGCTTCAACGTTTAATCTTCAAACAAAAATTGCAAAGCCCTCCGCTTTCCGATTTTTCGGGATGCGGAGGGCTTTTTGCAGGAATAAATCTTGTAATCTCTATTTGTTATCTTCGCTGATGATGCGGTAATACACCTTTGCGGTGAGGGCATAGACAACCGCATAGAGCACGGAGAATACGAGGAACGACGCGACGGTGCAGGTAATAAACACCGTTTCGGAGCTGAGCATCATAGCGCGCAGAATAGCGCGGATGATGGGGTACGCGAACATCACGTGGATGCCGGCTGTGATGAGCGGCAGGAAGAAAACGGTCAAAATCTGCGTATGGATAGCGTGCTTTACTTCCTTTTGGCTGAGGCCGACCTGCTGCATGATGGCAAAGCGGTTCTTATCCTCCATACCTTCGGAAATCTGCTTATAGTAAATGATGAGCACGGCCGCCATGGTGAACACAAAGCCGAGCGAGATGCCCATAAAGAGGAAGCTGCCATACATGCTGCGAATTTCCTTCGTATTTTCGACACGGCACTCAAAATTGAAGTATCCGTCTTCGTCCCAGAATACGCTTTCTTCGTCCGGCATGATGGTCGTAACGTCTTCGCGGATCGCATCGTAAAACGTCTGTTGTTCCTCATCTCTCAGTTTGCCGAGCGAAATGCAGTAGTACTCGGTGGGCGTGATGACTTGACTTTTTTCCGCATAATCCGGCAGAACAACGACATACGGCTTGGAGACGTAAGCGTGATATCTGCCGCGCAGGTTAAAGGACTTCGGCGTGGGTAAAAGCGTATACGTCGTGCCCGCAAATGTCATGGTGTCCGGCATAGGTACGCCGTCTACACTCATATAAAGCGCCGTGCCCGGTTCCACGGTCACGTTTTCGCCTGTGATGCGGTTATAGGTCTCTGCGGAAAAAAACAGCACGTTGCGCGTGATGGAGTCGACCTGCGCGGCGCCGTCTTTCATGAAGATTGCAGAGGAATGGTCTTCGGTTTCTTCTGTGGAATCGTAGCCGGTCAGGAATTCATAGGACGTATAGCTGCCGCCCGGAACACTTTTCAGCTCATCGGTCAGAAAGGTGTCCATGTCGATCATGTGGTTCGGGTCTTCCATACTCACCAGAACATCTGCCGGGTAGCGGGTGTGGATCATATCCTCGGCGCCGAACCACAGCGAGCAGGTGGAGGACAAAATGACGAGCACCATGGTGGAGAGAATGCAGATATTTGCAAGGCCGACGGCGTTTTGCTTCATGCGGTACAGCATGCCGGAAACACTGATGAAGTGGCTTGTTTTGTAATAATAATTTTTATTGCGGCGCAAAAGCTTTAAAAGCGCGATGCTGCCCGCCGTGAACAGGAAATACGTGCCGATAATGACGAGGAGGACGGCAACGAAAAACAGGGAGATGGCGAGGACAGGCTCACGGGAAGACAGAATGGAAAGCGCATAGCCGGAGCCGAGGCACAGCACGCCGAGAATGGCCATGAACGCTTTCGTCTTCGGCTCGCGCTCGCCGACGTTCGTGCCGTGCAGAAGTTCTATGGGGCGCGAAATGCGCACACGAAACACATTCGAGATATAAATCAAAACGTAGATTACGCCGAACACAACAGCAACGTACTGCAGGCTTTTCGGTATGATGTGAAAGCCGTAATTCGGCGTGATGCGTATCATTTTGACAACGATGAGAAATGTGAGTTTATCAAGCAAAATGCCGACGGCGCAGCCGCCTACAATAACGATAAGCGCCGTGAAAAGCGTTTCCAACCCGATGACGCGGGCAATGTGGCCTTTATTCATGCCGAGCACATTATAGAGACCGAGTTCTTTTTTACGCTGCTTCATCAAAAAGCTGTTCGTGTAAAACAAAAATATAACGGCAAACAGCATGACGACGGTGCTGCCGAGCGTAAACATCATTTGCGACGTGGGACCGAGCTCCGTATTATTGGAAAGCGAATTTAAAATGTAGCTGACCGCTGCCACAAAAACGCCCGCCATCATAAACGGCACGTAGCTGCGGCGGTGCTTTTTGATGTTCTGCGCCGCCAAGCGCACATATAAGTTATTCATTTTCGTGCCCTCCCGTTACGCGCCTGCCGCCATGGCGGTGAGGGTATCCGAAATACGGTGGAACATCTCTTCATTTGTGGAACCACCGCGGTAAATTTGGTGGAACACAACGCCGTCTTTGATGAACAGTACGCGGCCGGCATGGCTTGCGGCCTTAGTGGAGTGCGTGACCATCAAAATCGTCTGACCGGCGCGGTTAATCTCGCCAAAGAGCGATAAAAGGCTGTCGGACGCGCGGGAATCGAGTGCGCCGGTGGGTTCATCCGCAAGGAGAATCTGCGGTGAGGTGATGAGCGCACGCGCCACTGCGGCGCGCTGCTTCTGGCCGCCGGAGACCTCGTACGGGTACTTCTGGAGCAGATCTGCAATGCCGAGCTGCTGCGCGAGCGGCAGAAGCTTCGCCTGCATCTCCGGGAAATGCTTGCCCGCCAAAACGAGCGGCAGAAAAATATTATCCTGCAGGGTGAAGGTATCAAGCAGGTTGAAATCCTGAAAAACGAATCCGAGGTTCTGGCGGCGGAACGAAGCAATCTCTTTTTCGCCGATGGTTGAGAGTGCACGGCCGTTTAAGAACACCTCACCCTCCGTGGGACGGTCAAGCGCCGCCAGGATATTTAAGAGCGTCGTTTTGCCGGAGCCGGATTCGCCCATGATGGCGACATACTCGCTGCGCTCCACGGCAAATGTGACATTCGTGAGCGCCTGCACGCGGCTGCCGCCGAACCGCGTGGTGTATACCTTTTTCAATCCATTGACTTCCAAAACAGCCATAAATAAGTCTCCTTTTTCAATTCGTTGACAAAAGTATACAGCAAAAAGCGGACGCAGAACATCGATTCACCTTACAAAATGAAAGGCGGAGCTTACATTTTTGTAAGGTCACTCCACCTGTAAATTGCTTTCCTTCATATCGAGCGAAAAGGTGCTGCCTGCGCCGGGAGCGGACTGCACGGAAAGCGTGTGGCCGAGCATATCGGCGGCGCGGCGGCTCAGATACATGCCGAGACCCGTCGATTTCTTTTCTGCCCTGCCGTTATAGCCCGTGAAGCCCTTTTCAAAAATGCGCGGCAGGTCTTCCGGTGCGATGCCGATGCCGGTATCGCTGACCTTTAAGACCTTATTCTTTGTAACGGTGACGGTTACGGTGCCGCTTTCCGTATATTTTACGGCGTTTGCGAGCAGCTGACCCAAAATGAACGCCAACCACTTTTCGTCCGTTAAGACCTGCACCGGGGCAATATCGCACTTTAACGCGATGTGCTTGCGGACAAACTGCCCGGCGTACTGCCGCACGACGCGCTTTATGACGGGTTCGACCTCGACTTTGGCGAACACAAGGTCGTTTGACGTGCTGTTTAGGCGCGCGTAATTCAAGGCCATTTCGGCATAGCGGTCTATGCGGAACAGCTCTGCGGAAAGTGCGCGGCTGCGCGGGGTATCTTCTTCGCCGAGCATCAGCCGCATGGCGGAGATGGGCGTTTTGATCTGGTGTACCCACATGGTGAAATAGTCGGTGTTCTCCTCCTGCCCACGGCGGCGGTCGGTCTCACTTTGGGCGAGCTTGGTGCACAGCATGCGCACGGCTTCGTCATAACACACGGCCGTGCTGCCCGAAGGCTCCGGGAGGTCATCGCGCGATTCGGGCAGATTCAAAAGCGCCGATTCCAACCGGCGAAACCGCTTATGAAACCGCAGATAGCTTAAAATAAAGCTTAAAAGTCCCACCGCCGCGCACAGCAGCGCCGCGTACAAAACGGGATCGGCGGGCAAATCGTATAAATAGAGGATCACCGCAAAAATGGCAAAGCACAGCAGCAAAAACGCGATCTGCAAAATGTGTGCGCACAGGTATGAGAAAAACAGCGCGCTTTCTTTTTTCTTCATGGGTCACCTCACAAAACGACATAGCCGCTGCCGACGCGCGTCGTGATGAAATCGGTCAGGCCGATGCCGGAAAGCTTCTTACGCAGGCGGGTCATGTTGACGGTCAGCGTGTTTTCTTCAATGTACAGGTCGTATTCCCAAAGGCGTGTCATGAGCGTTTCGCGGCTGACGACCTTGCCGCGGCTTTCCATAAGCGTCTGCAAAATGCGGAACTCATTGCGCGTGAGCTGCACCTTTTGGCCGTCGTGCGTCACGGTCTCATCGTTCAGGTTCAAGACCGCGCCGCCACGCTCAATGACCGGCACACGGTCGCCGAGGTCGTAAGTACGGCGCAAAACGGCACGAATTTTTGCCATAAGCACGGAGGGGTCGAACGGCTTTGCGATAAAATCATCGCCGCCCATGTCTACCGCCATCACAATATTCATATTTTCCGACGCGCTGGAGACGAAAATGATCGGCACGGCGGATATTTTTCGGATCTCGCTGCACCAGTGGTAGCCGTTAAAAAACGGCAGGGTGATGTCCATGAGGACAAGATGCGGGTCGAAATCCGTAAATTCGCGCAGAACATCGCGAAAATCGCGGACACAGCGCGGGGTAAGCCCCCAAGATTCGATGATGCGGCTGACCGCACCCGCAATAGCCTCATCATCTTCAACAATCAAAATTCTGTGATTTTCCATAGTATCTCCAATTTACAAATTGTTAGCCTCGCTTCTCCCCGAGTACCCGCTTCAAAAACGCCGCCGAGCGCTCCATGCATTTCAGCTGCTCTATGGAGCCGAAATGTTCTGCCGCAAAGCTGCCGGTGTAACCGGAGTCAAGCAAAACACGCATCATTTTTTCAATGGGCAGATTGCCGTCGCCTACCGCCACGGGATACAGCTTGCGGTTTGCGACCGTGACGCACGGACTGCCGGTGTTTTCTGTAAACGCGCGGTCTTTGCAGTGCACGGACGCAATGTACGGACGGAACAGGGAAAAGCTCTTCACCGCGTCCTCCTCATTATAAAGGAAATTGCCGGTATCAAAGCCACAGCGCAGGCCGGGCACATGCCGCATGAACCACATGAGCTCATCGGCGCGGGAGTACGGCGCCGTAAGATTATCGAACTCCTCCATGACAACCGTGACGCCGTGCTTTTCCGCTTCCGCTGTAAGCTCCGTTAAAGATGCCGCCATGCGCAGACGGCGGGCTTCATACTTTGCACTGCCGCGCACCATTTCGTTCTCCGTCAAAAAACCCGCCACGGCAAGCAGGAACTTGCAGTTTGCTTTTTCGCAGCAGTCTATGCCGCGCAGAGATTCCGCACGGTCGTTTTCCGGGGAACCCGTCTCGCTGCCGAAATCGAAAAAATTATAAATGCCGTTCACGCAAAGACCGGCTTTTTGCAGCGCAGGCAAAATTACATCACCCTCGTTTTTGATGCGGTTCGCGTCGAGCTCCACACCGTCAAAGCCAAAGCGTTTTACCGCCGCGCACACTTCATCTAATGTAATATTCTCCTGCTTCATGGCTTCTGCCATGTGCTCGTAAAAAACAGAAATTCGGTTCATACAAACGCCACCTCCAAAAGTATTTTCAGCATAGCAGGCAATGCGGATTTTGTCAATGTAAAACCCGCAAGCAGTACGCGTTCCGCTGCCTTTTCCGAAAATTTTTCCCGGCGGCACAATGTGACAGAATCAAAATTTGTCCCACATGTATACTGGTGTCGGGAGGTGAAAGCGTGACCGTTTATGCCGACCTGCTTTTCATCGTGAACCTCTACATAGACGCGCTTTTGCTCAGCGCGGTACGGCGTTTTTTACGGCTGCCGCTTACGGGAAAAAGGCTTTTGCTCGCTTCCGTGCTCGGCGGGGTATTTGGGCTTTCTGCCCTGCTGCCCGCGCTGCCGGGGGTTGTTTTGTTTCCGCTGGCGCTGTTGGAATCGCTTGCGCTGTGCGCGGCAGCGTTTGCGCCAAAGCCGATGACGCAGCTTTTAAAAGCCGTTTTTTTGCTGTTTTTGTTTGGCGCGGCGCTTTCCGGGCTTTTGACGGCTGCGGCGTATTTTCTGCCGATACACGGCATTTTGCTCGCAAACGGCGCGGTGTATTTTAACATTTCCGCATGGACGCTCATTTTGCTCACGTGCGTCTCTTACGGCGTGCTGTACGGCTTCGACCGCCTGTTTCGCAAAAAGGAGCCGGACGTGTTTTTCGCAAAACTGACCATCACACGGCAGGGCAAAACCGTCACGCTGCCGGCGAAAATTGACACGGGGCTGACGCTGACGGAGCCTTTTTCCGGCACGCCTGCCATCGTTGCGGATCGGCGTGCGCTCGGTGACATATTGCCGCCGAATTTCGGAATGCAAAGCACGGAAAATGCTGTTTCTATGCGGCTCATCCCGTTTTCTTCACTCGGAGCGGACGGTGTTTTGCCCGCGTTTCGGCCGGATGCGGCTTCGCTTTCGGGCATATCAATCGAATGCTGGGTGGCCGTGACCGACCGCACGCTTTCCGCAGGGAGTTTTCAGGCGCTCGTCGGCGCCGCCGTGTGTGACGCCGCGCAGATACAGGGTTTAAAACCCGGAAAGGACATCCCATGAAACACGATTTTCTCACCCGCATGCGCGAAATTTTTGCTCACTTTTTATCAAAGCTGAACGAAGACACCTGCCACTACATAAACGGCCCGGAAACGCTTCCGCCACCGCTGACGAAAGCGGAAGAACAGGTGGTTTTTCAGAACATCCGTGACGGAAAACCGAACGCACGCGACCCTCTTATTACGCATAACCTACGGCTTGTCGTGTACATTGCGAAAAAATTTGAATCGCCTGCCGTGAATGTGGAAGACCTCATTTCCATCGGCACCATCGGGCTCATCAAAGCGGTAAATACGTTCAGCGTGGAGCGCAACATCAAGCTTGCGACGTATGCTTCGCGGTGCATTGAAAACGAGATTCTGATGTACCTGCGCAAAACGGCGCAGCTGAAAAACGAGATCTCGCTCGACGACCCGCTGAATGTGGATTGGGACGGCAACGAGCTCCTGCTCTCCGATCTGCTCGGCAGCGACCCCGACATTGTGAATCGCGGCATCGAGCAGGAATCGGAAAAGCAAACGCTGCTCCGTGCCGTTGAAAAGCTTGACCCGCGCGAAAAGCAGATCATGGAGCTGCGGTTTGGGCTGAACCGGCAAAAGGAGCACACGCAAAAGGAAGTTGCCGATGCACTCGGCATTTCGCAGTCGTACATCTCAAGGCTTGAAAAGCGCATTTTGCACCGATTGAAGACAGAAATGGAGAAGGCGGGATAAACACGCCATAAACACAACAAAAAGCAGATGTATCTACCGATTTTGGTGACACATCTGCTTTTTCTAAAAAATACACCGGTTTTAAAGTATTCGGTTTATACGAGCTTCAGATATTTGACCCCATACGGCGGCAGCTCCACCCTGCCGTGGATGTCGCTTGTTTCGCCGGTTAAAAAATCGACCGCTTTGTACTCGCCGCGGGCGTCTATGGAACACGGCGCGTTTTCCGCATTGACGGCAACAAACACTGTCTCATGATCACAATGACGCTCAAACAGCAGATTTTTATTCTGAATGGTGATGTTCTTATAATCTCCGTAATTCAATGCGCGGCTTTCGGTCTTCACCTTCGCGAGTTTTTCGATAAACGCGGTGAGTTCGTTTTCGACGGGTGCATCGAAGCACGGGCGCAGGGCGCTGTCGCCCTCATGCTTTTCGCCCTTTGCGCCCCACTCGCTTCCGTAATACAGGCACGGAATGCCCGGCATGGCGAACAGCACGCCGTACAGCGGGTAAATTTGCTTTTCGTCGTTTAAAATGCTCGCGATGCGCGTTACGTCGTGGTTATCGGCGAAGTTCATCAGGTGCTTGCCGCGGTACAGCGTCCACGGCTCCGGGCCGAACTGCCGTCCGAGCGAATGCGCAATCTCAAAGAGATTCATCGAATTGAACGCAGAGTAAAGCCCTTTGTAGCACTCGTAGTTCGTCACGCTGTGCAGCAGGCCGTCTGCGGTGATGCGGTTGTAATCGCCGTGAATCATCTCGCCGATGAGCACAAACTCCGGTTTTTTGCCGTCGCAGTACGCGCGCAGGCGGCGCATGAAATCTTCATTCAACATGTACGCCACGTCAAGACGCAGGCCGTCGATGCCGAATTCGTCGATCCATTTGCCGACGCAGTTTAAAAGGTACTCGACAACGGTGGGATTATAGAGATTGAGCTTGACAAGCTCGTAATGTCCCTCCCAGCCCTCGTACCAAAAGCCGTCGTTATAGGCGCTGTTACCGTCGAAATTCAAGTGAAACCAGTCTTTATAGGGAGAGTCCCACTTTTTCTCCTGCACGTCACGGAACGCAAAAAAGCCGCGTCCCACATGGTTGAACACGCCGTCGAGCACAACTTTAATGCCGTTTTCGTGCAGCGCATCGCACACGGCTTTGAAGTCTTCATTCGTGCCGAGGCGGCAGTCTATTTTTGTAAAATCACGCGTATCGTAGCCGTGGTTGTCCGATTCAAACACCGGGGAAAAATACACCGCGCCGATATGCAGCTTTTTCAGGTGCGGAATCCACCCTTTGACCTTTTGAATGCGGTTCACGCACACGCCGTCGTTCGGCATGGGCGCACCGGTAAAGCCCAAGGGATAGATCTGATAAAACACCGTTTCATCTGCCCACATTGTTATATCCGTTCCTTTCAAAAGAGTTATGCCGATTGCAACTTAAAACGTGTACATGCCGTCTGCTGTCTGGCGGATATCCGCGTTATAGAACGCCGTCATGGCCTTTACCATGTACGCGGTGTCCTTTTCGCCCGCCGTTTCCACGCAGGAGTGCATCGCGAGCTGCGGGATGCCGATATCGACCGTGTTGAGCGACAGGTGACCGTTTGAGATATTGCCGAGCGTAGAGCCGCCCGCCATATCGGAGCGGTTGTGGAAGATCATCACCGGCACCTCGGCCTTACGGCAGATCTCGCCGAACACGGCGGCGGAAACGGAATCCGTTGTATACTTCTGGTTTGCACTGTACTTGATGACGATGCCGCCGTTTAAGTAGCAGCGGTTCGTCTGGTCACACTTTTCCGTGTAGTTCGGGTGCACGGCATGGGCATTATCGGCGGAAAGCATGAAGCTGTCCGGCATTTTGCGCAGCCACTCCGCTTCGGGGATATTGAGCGCGGAAGCGATGCGACGCACGGTATCCGTGAGGAACGTGGAATCTGCGCCCTGCTTTGTCAGCGAGCCGACTTCTTCGTTATCGAACACGGCGCTGATGAGCAGCTTTTCTTTGTTTTCCGCGTTCAAAAACGCTTCCGTCGCGGAGAACGCGCACTGGAGGTCGTCGAGGCGCGGGGATGCAATAAATTCGTTCTCCATGCCGAATACAACGCCGTGCTGGCGCGGATAGAGGAACATATCGCTCGAGATGACGTCTTCCTTTTTAACGCCTGCCTCTTCCGCGATGAGCGCGTTATAATCGGCGTTTTCGCCGCCGAGCAAGGGCAGCAGATCGACCTGCGGGTTTAACTTGTGATCTGCCATGCCGCGCGTCATGTGAATGGCAAGGCTCGGGATGATGCACAGGTCGCGGTCAATGTTCAAAAGCACGCTCTTTACGCCGCTTTCGGTACGCACCACGGCGCGGCCGGCAAGCGACAGCGGACGATCAAACCACGTGGAAAGGATCATGCCGCCGTAGCCTTCGGTGTTGAGCTTTTTGTAGTGACCCTCTACGGTGATCTCCGCGCCGCTCTTTACGCGGAACGTCGGGGAATCGCTGTGCGCGGAGACAATCTGCATGCCGTTATAGTTTTCCGGCACGGAGAACGCCAAAACAGAAGAGCCGTTGCGCGTCGTAAAGTAGCGCTTGCCCTTTTCGAGCGTCCAGGTTTCGTTTTCAAGCAGGCGAATGCAGCCCGCATCTTCCAGCATTACACATATATTTTTCACCGCATGAAAACACGACGGAGAAGCGTCGATAAACTTCAGCAGCTTTTCGGTGGTTTCAGAAGTCTTTAACATTTCGGTCATTCCTTTCCTTGTTTCTATTCATCATAGCACAAAACCACAAATATGGGTAGAGCAAATTTCAGAAAAAAAGACCGCCGCACCGAAACAGTACGACAGTCTTTAAAAAATCAATTCATTTGCACGCATTTCCGATGGCTTCGTTCACGCGCTCGCGCAGATCAGGCAGATAGGACGATGTGCGCGGATAGTTTGCAAACGTCATGCTTTCGCCGTCTCCGAGCAGTTTTAAGACGCTTTCGCGCCCGAGCTTTTCTTCGGCGAGCGACAACGCGCGCATATCATAAAGCGCCATGGCGAAAATCTTTTGCCGCAGCGACGGCAGCGGGCCGTTTTCGCCGGGATAGACGGAAAATCCGTCGCCGCCCGGGAACGCGCCGCCTGCGTCCGTCACCTTGAACGGATCGATAACCGCTTTGGAGAGTTGCGAGTTCCAGAAGTTATAGCCCCAGTGCAGGAAGCCCGTGATGTGATACTTCCACATCTGCACGCCCAAAATGCGATTGCGGTTTGAGGGCATCGCGAGGAAACGGTTGCCCACGTCCACGCACTGGCCGCAGCAGGTGTACGCCCACAGATCCGGCACATCGTTTTCGATAAACGGCGTGATATGATTCGTCGCGACGACGGGGTGCTTGACGAGCCCCTCCGTGTAGTAATCATACGACGAGAGCGCGTCGCGCAGAATGCAGCCGGGCAAATACGGCTCCACAACGGCTTTCGCCTTTAAGTAGTCCGCCTTGTGCTCCTCGCTCGGCTCGTCCGAAATGTGGAACATAAGATCACTTTTTTCAACGCCTACTTCTTCAAAGAATGTAAGCAGCTGCGGCAGCAGCGCATGCAATAATGCCGCGTATTCCGGGTCGGTTGCCGCAGTATGCCAACCGAATTTCAGCTTGCGTTCGCCGTTTTCGGTGACGTAGATATTCGGCGCACATTTTGCACCCCACTGTGTGAAGAAGTGGGAAATCTCAAACTTAGAAATGCCGCAGTCCTTTGCGGTTTCCACCCAGCGGGCAAGCCTTGCAAAATCAAAATAATAACCCGCGTCGTTCTTTGTGATCTCCACAAGCTGCGTGCACGGGCGTTCTTTGCCGATCTCGGTATCGAGCGCGGGAGTGAACACCGGCGTCAGGATCATGTTCATGCCGTGTTCCGCCGCCATACGCATATACTTGTCTAACAATGCCCAGTGCTCTTTTGCGTAAATCTCCACGCCGTAGCGCGCTGCGATGCAGTCGCCATGGAACCACTGCGTGAACGTGAGCTTCTGCTCCGGCAAAGTGACCGGCATGACCGTCAAACGGAAAATTTCGCTTTTGCCGTTTGCGCTGATCTCCACGGGGTAATCGCCGCCCGCGGCATCGTCGTTCACTTTGAGGCTCACCCACAGCACCTCGCGGCCGTTGACGTTCACCGCGCCGTCCGTGACGGGATACAGCACATCCGGGAACGTGCTCGGCTCTGTTGTGATGTAGTCGTCATCGAACCTGTCCGGGTACGCGGAAAGCGTGCACGGCACATAGCCCTCGCGGTACACCGCCACTTTAACGGGTGCATCGGTGCGCACCTCAATGTAGTGCTCGCCCTCGCCCGTGACGATGGCCTGAAACGCGGTCTCTTCTCCGCGCAGAGCGCTCGCCTTCGGGTACGGCGCAAAGGTCTTTTCTTCCTGCGCCATGACTTTTTCCATCGGTGAAAGAAGCTGGATCGTTGTCTGCATGGATTTTTCCTCCCCTAAGTTGACCGTGTCAAACTGTGTAAAATCCGGTATATAACGTTCGCCGGCGGCGCTGCGCTTTTGGCAGAAGCCGGGCAAACCCAGTTCCAACATATAATTTTGTACCTTGCGGCTCTCCCGCAGGGTGATGCGGCGGTTGATGTCCGCAAATTCCGGCTCGTGCAAAACACGTCCCATCGGCGTATACTGGCTCATCAGGCTCACGGGCACGCCCGGGAAATGCTGTTTGATGCGCTCCAGCGCCTGCATGGAATTGCGCGTGTGGCCGGGCAAAATGAGTTGCCGAATGATGATGCCCTTTTGCAGCATGCCGTTTTCGTCGTACACATTTTCGCCCGTCTGTCGCACCATCTCATGAATGGCAGCAAGCGCCGTTTCACAGTAGTGCGGCGCATTGGAAAGCCGCACGGCGAGATCGTCGTCCGCATATTTGAAATCCGGCAGGTAAATGTCGACGAGCCCCTCTAACATGCGCAGCGTCTCGACCGATTCATACCCGCCGCAGTTGTAGACAACGGGCACGCGCGGCTTATAGATGCGCAGCGCTTCGGCAATTTGCGATGCAAAGTGCGTCGGCGTAACAAGGTTGATGTTGTGCGCACCCATAGCTTCGAGTTTTTTTATCGTCTCGATAAATTCTTCAACCGTAAAATCCTTGCCGTGTAGGCTTTCGCCGGAGATCTCGCTGTTCTGGCAAAACGCGCAGCGCAGCGAGCAGCCGGTAAAAAAGATCGTGCCACTGCCGCGCGTACCGCTGATGGGCGGCTCCTCCCAATAATGGAGCTTCGCGCGCGCAATGTGCATTTTGTCGCCGCTTTGGCAGTAGCCGCGCATTATTTCACGGTCAACACCGCATTTTCGCGGGCACAGTGTGCAAACGCTCATGCGTTTTGTTCCCTGAGCATCAGGAACCCGGCGTTAGAGCCACGCTTGCCACGCATCACGCGGTGTGAAAACAGCAGGTCGCTGTTGCACATGGTGCACACGCCGCCCGTTGTGATGTGCTCGGGCAGCACGCCTGCGCCTAATAAGAACGCACGGTTGCACGCCCAAAGATCAACGTGGAATTTGCCGTTGCCGTCGTCCGTGACGAATTTGTCGCTGTCGGGCAGCGCGAGGAATTCTTCCGCACACGGGGCGTCCACCTCAAAGCACTCCTTTGCAATGGACGGGCCGATAGCCGCGAGCAGATCCTCGGGGCGGGTATCGAATTCCTCCTGCATTTTCTCTACGGTAGCTTTTGCCATGCCGTTCACCGTGCCGCGCCAACCGGCGTGCGAAAGCCCAATGGCGTGATGAATGGGGTCGTAGAAGTAAAGCGGCACACAGTCCGCCGCGTAAATGAGCAGCGGCAGATTCGGCTCATCCGTCACAAGACCGTCCACGCTTTCCATGTCCTTCGGCTTCCAAATACCTGTGCCGGCGTTCTTCATCGTGACACGGCGCACGTTCGTGTGGTGATCCTGCGCGCCCGCCGTTATATTCTCTACAGGGATATTCGCCGCTTGAGCGATGAGACGGAAATTTTCTTTTACATTTTCGTCGCTGTCGCCGCGGTTGAAGCCGAGGTTCATAGCAGCAAACTCTTCTTCACTCACGCCGCCGATGCGCGTGGAGAAGCAGTGCGTAAGGTACGGGATATTCTCCCACGCCTTAAACGTCAGCAGTCCCACACCGTTTTCCTTGATTGTCAGACGCATATCGGCGATGTCTGCGTTTTCGGCGCGGCGCGGCTTTTCGATTTTCGGCAGCGGAATGGATTTGCGGCTCACAATAATACCCTCATACTTCTGCTTCACGCGCAGCTGACCGCAGAATTCGTAGCCGCACTTTTCGCACTTGAATGTGCTGCGCAGACTCTTGTTTTTCACAGTCCATTTGCCGCGGCGCTTTGCTTCGCCGCCGCATTTTTCGCACGTGAAATGCAGATGCTCCTTTTCGATCAACGGGCTGTTCACGTCACAGATATACGTCGTTTTAAACGTGATGCGTCTGTAAAACTCCGGGTCCTTGCAGTCCTGAATAAACGGGCGGAACGTATCCTTTGTGTAAATGCGCTCCAGCACCATAGCGGACAGCACGCTGTCGTCGAGCGCGCGGTGGTGGTCGAGCGCGCCGTCATCAATGGAAAGCAGCTCTGCCGCTTTGGAAAGTCCAAGCTGCTCCTTGCCGTCCTCGCCAAGGCGCTTTTCCACGTACTGCTGTAAATCAACATAGCGCTGCAAAAACGGAACGGTCTCCCCGCCGCCGAAATAGCGGCAGTTTTCAATCAGCGCCAGAATGTCCGATGTGCCCCACGTGGCAATCACGCAGTCGCCCGCCCATTTTTTGAAGCGGCTCATCACCTGCATGTACGGACGCGCGTCCAAAAGATTCGCATCCGTAATGTTGGTGAGGTCCGAGATAATCGCGCTGATCTTTTTTGTCACCTGCGGTTTGACAAAGCAGGAAAACCGGTCTGTGATATTCAGTTGTGCATCGAGCTTGACAGCGCCGAACTCGATAATCTCATTGATAAAGCCGTGGAGACGGCGGCTGTACGCACCGTTCCACTCCAGATCCAAAATAACGATATTCATTGGCTCTCCGTGTGTCTTTTCCGTTGGTCAGGTTTATAAATTACTTCTTTTTCGCAGCCTGCTTCATGCGCAGCTCTTTGCTCAGCACCATTTTGCGCATGCGGATGCTCTTCGGCGTGATCTCCACAAGCTCGTCGTCCGCGATGAACTCGAGGGACTGCTCCAGAGAGAGCACGGTGTGCGGGGTCAGCTTCAGTGCGTCGTCGGAGCCGGAAGCACGGGTGTTTGTCGCGTGCTTCTTCTTGCAGACGTTGATGACGATATCATCACCCTTCGGGTTGCTGCCGACAATCATGCCCTCGTAAACCGGTACGCCCGGCCCGATAAACAGGCGGCCTCTGTCCTGTGCGTAGAACAGACCGTAAGCCGTGGACTCGCCGGTCTCGTGTACAACGAGAGAACCGGTGCTGCGCTGCTGAATGTCTCCCTTATACGGCTCGTAGCAATCGAACACGTGGTTCATGATGCCGTTGCCGTTCGTGTCCGTAAGGAACTCGGAGCGGTAGCCCATGATGCCGCGGGACGGGATCTTGAATTCAAGGTGCGTGGTGCCGCTGTCGCGGGTACCCATGTTGAGCAGTTCTGCCTTTCTGGTGCCGAGCTTTTCCATGACCGCGCCGACGTAGTTATCCGGAACTTCAATCATCAAAAGCTCCATCGGCTCCAGCTTCTTGCCGTTTTCTTCCTTGAAAATAACGCTCGGGCGGGAGACCTGGAATTCGTAGTTCTGGCGGCGCATCTGCTCGATAAGAATGGAGAGGTGCAGCTCGCCGCGGCCGGATACCTTAAACGTATCGGCGGAATCCGTCTCTTCCACGCGCATAGCAACGTTCGTTTCAACCTCCTTAAACAGGCGGTCGCGCAGGTTGCGGGAGGTGACATATTTGCCCTCGCGGCCCGCAAACGGGGAATTGTTGACCATGAACATCATAGAAACGGTCGGCTCGTCGATCTTGACGAACGGCAGCGGCTCCACGTGCTCCGGGTCACAGGCGGTCTCACCGATGTTGAGGTCTGCCATGCCGGAAACGGCCACGATGTCGCCAAGCTCTGCGCTCTCTGCGTCCACGCGCTTGAGGCCCTCAAACTGGTAGAGCTTCGTAATGCGCGCGTTGCGCTTTTCGTCGCTTGTGCTGCTGCAGATGGTAACGGTCTGGCCGACCTTTACGGAGCCGCGCTCCACACGGCCGATACCGATACGGCCGACGTACTCATCATAGTCAATATTTGAGAACAGCACCTGCGTCGGGCCGTCAAGGTCACCCTCCGGCGCCGGAACATCGTTTATAATGGCTTCAAACAGCGGCTTCATGTCCGTGCCCTTTTCGTCCGGCTGGTTCATGGCGTAGCCGTCACGTGCGGAAGCGTAGACCACCGGGAAATCGAGCTGGTCTTCGTCTGCACCGAGCTCAATGAAGAGGTCAAGCACTTCATCCACGACTTCAAGCGGACGTGCGCCCGGACGGTCGACCTTATTGACGACAACGACCGGCTTTTTGCCAAGACCAAGCGCCTTCTTTAAAACGAAGCGCGTCTGCGGCATACATCCCTCAAACGCATCGACAAGCAGCAGAACGCCGTCTACCATCATCAGAATGCGTTCCACCTCACCGCCGAAATCGGCATGGCCCGGGGTATCAACAATATTGATTTTGATGTCATTGTACATGACAGCTGTGTTTTTGGAGAGGATCGTAATGCCGCGCTCACGCTCCAAATCACCGGAGTCCATGACGCGCTCGGTTACGGCTTCGTTGCTGCGGAAAACGCCGCTCTGTCGCAGAAGCTGGTCCACAAGGGTGGTCTTGCCGTGGTCAACGTGTGCAATAATGGCTACGTTGCGCAAATTTTCTCTTTTTCCCATCTTTATCAATCCCTTTCTTTATCGTTCTTAACTTCAAACTGCTTCAAAAAATTCAAAACCGGCCGCGCCGTTTTGCATGCGCGGGATACGGCAAAAAACGGATTAAAAACTCGGTTTGCTCGCTAACCGAAATATTATACCACTTTTCGCGCGTTTTGTGAATATGTTCCGCCTTGGCGAAACCGCTGAAATATTGGGTTTTTGCGTTTTTTCTTTTGTCCTGCTTTCCTTGACGGCGGGCTTCGTTCGTGCTATTCTTGTATTGATTTTGAAACAGAGGAGTGCAAAACCTTGAAGAGGATCTTGAATTTCGGCTCACTCAATACAGACTATGTTTATAAGGTCGACCACATTTTGCAGGGCGGTGAGACCATTCAAAGCGAAAGCCGCACCGTGTTCCCGGGCGGCAAGGGGTTAAACCAGTCCATTGCGCTTGTGCGGGCGGGGCTTTCCGTCTGCCATGCGGGGCTAATCGGCACGGACGGCGAGCACCTGCGCGATTTATTGAACCAAAACGGCGTAGATACCTCCCTCATCGAAACGCGCGATATGCCGGGCGGGCACACCGTCATTCAGGTCAGCCGAGAGGCACAGAACGCCATTCTGCTTTTCGGCGGCTCCAACGGGGCTGTGGATGAAGCATATGCCGACCGCGTGCTTGCGCAATTCGGCGCAGGCGACATTCTTCTGCTGCAAAACGAGATCAGCGCGCTGCCGTATATTCTCGAAAAAGCCCATGCGCGCGGCATGGAGATCTGGCTCAATCCGTCCCCGATGAACGAAAACGTTTTAAAGTGCAATCTGTCGCTCGTTTCCGTGTTCGTTTTGAACGAAGTGGAGGGCGAACAGCTGACCGGCACAAAGATTCCCACCGCTATTTTGGATAAGCTCCTTCAAAAATACCCGCATGCCGCCGCAGTCTTAACGCTCGGCAGTAAAGGCGCGTGGTACGCCAAAGAAGATAAGCGCGCGTTTGCCCCGGCGGAGCTTGTCCGTGCGGTCGATACCACCGCGGCCGGCGATACGTTTACGGGCTATTTCATGCGCGGTATGCTGGATGGGCTTTCGCCGAAAAAATCGCTGACCCTCGCGGCAAAAGCCGCTGCCATTGCGGTCTCGCGCCCCGGTGCCGCACCGTCTATTCCCCTATATGCAGAAGTTACGAACGAAAGGAACTGAAAATATGAGTGATTTCAGAGTTGCAGTACGCAGAACGAACGAGTGGGACGGCCCGTCCATGCTCAAAATTTACACACCCTACGTCGAAAAGACGCACTACACGCCCGACACCGAAGTGCCGACGCTTGCCGAGTACGTGCAGCGCATCGACACCTATACATACGGTCGTATGTGGATTCTGACGGAGATCAACAACCAGACGGCGGGATTCTGCTTTTTGACCGACCGCGATATTCCGAAAGACGACCTGTTCTCTGCCGACGCACAGCTGTACGTCTCCGAAAAATGTCTGCACAGCGGCGTAGGCACGTCTTTATACAGCCTGATGCTGGACATCATGCACCATGCAAATTACCGCCGCGTTACAGCGCACATCAATCTGCCGAACGATGCCGCCGTGGCATTCCACAAAAAGATGGGTTTTCGCGAGGTCTCCGAAACAGACGGTGTTCTTTTAATGGAGCGCGCCATTGAGCCGGAAGACCCGAACGCAAAGCGCTTCACGAAAGCCTACCTCATTTTAGCGCAGGACTACGAGGCCGCGCGTGAGCACGCCGCCACATTTGTTAAAGAAGGTACGGTGGTATAATGGGCCCCTACGAATACGAAGTGGCGAGCATCGACGGCGACTACGCCGTTTTGCGCCGAACGGACAATGACACGCACGATGAAATTCTGGTCGCTCGCGCGCTTTTACCGGAGGAGATCGACATCGGCACCGCGCTGCACTACGAAATGTTCACTTATTCCATCGTTTAACATTTAATTATTGGCAAAAATAGCCAAATATTTTTCCCGCTGATTTGGGTAAACCGTTCATTGAACTCGCGTTGCTTTCTTGGTACAATGATACTTGTAAACTAACACGCAGCGAAGAGGTTCTACAAACGCGGTTTACCCTTATTTTCTACGGAACGGTTTACCTTAATCTTATTTTTTAGGAGTTGTTGTATCATGTCCAAACCGTCCGGTGCCATCGACATGACGCAGGGCAAACCGATCAACCTGATGCTTCGTTTTGCGCTGCCCATGATGATCGGCAGTATTTTCCAGTCGCTTTATTCCATGGTGGACTCCGCCGTGCTCGGCCGTTTCGTCGGCTCGCACGCGCTGGCCGCCATCGGTGCCACCACGTCCACAACGGGCCTCATCCTGCTGCTTGCAACCGGCGTGACGAGTGCCATTTCCATCGTGCTTTCGCAATACGTCGGCGCAAACGACACCGACCGCGTGCGCAAGGGCATCGTTGCCTCCGGGTGGATCACCCTTTTGCTCGGCGTTGTTCTGGGTCTCATCAGCGTTTTCGCCGCGCGGCCGCTCATGCAGCTTTTAAAAACGCCGGAAGACGTCATCGACATGTCCGTTTTATACATTCAGATTGTCTGCGGCTGCGGCATCGCACAGTTTGCGTATAACGCCGCGGCATCTATCCTGCGCGCACTCGGCGACAGCAAAACACCGCTGTATTTCCTCATTCTGTGCTCCATTTTGAATGTTATCCTCGACCTCATCAGCGTCATCGGTCTCAACATGGGCGTTGCGGGTGTCGCCGTTGCAACGGTCGGCTCGCAGGCCATCTCCGCCGCCATCTGCATCCTCGTCATGTTCCGCAAATACCCCGATCTGATGCCGAAGCGCCACACCCTGCGCCTGGATATGCCCGTCAGCCTTAAAATATTCGGCATGGGTGCGCAAATGGCTCTGCAAAGCCTGTTTCTTTCCGTCGGCATGATGGTCATTACGCGCGTCATCAACGGCTACGGCTCCAACGTCGTCGCGGCGTTCACCGTCGGCAGCAACGTGCAGAACCTCGCCGTGATGCTGTTCAGCAATTTCTCGTTCGGCTTTTCCGTCTATGTCGGGCAGAACTTCGGCGCGAAAAACGCAGAGCGCATCAAGCTTGGCGTGCGGCAAATCTTCCTTCTTGTCGGCGGTCTGAGCATTTTTGCAGGTGCGCTGACACTCATTTTTGCTGAGCTGCTCGTCTCGCTGTACGTCAAGCCGAACGAGACCGAAGTTATCCAATATTCGCTCGAATTCATCCGCATTCAGGCGTGGTTCTTCCCGTTCCTCGGATGGATCTGGCTTTATAACAGCACCGTCAAGGGCATGGGCAAAATCAACATTTCCATGGTCTCCTCCGTTGTGGAGCTGTGCAGCAAGATCGGTCTCTCGTTGCTTCTGCCCATCTGGATCGGCACCACAGGTATTTGGTTTGCCGCGCCGATCGGCTACATTTTGGGCATCATCCCGCTGCTCATCTACTATTACAGCGGCCGCTGGAAAAAGCTGCTCACCGTCCCCGCCGCAGAACCCGCAAAGGCGTAAAATACAACAAAACGGCAAAAGTCCGAAGCACCCAAACCGTGTTTCGGACTTTTTATTCTATCTTAAAATTTCACCCCAGCATCACGTCCAAAAGCATCATTAGCGCAAAGCCCGTCACAATGCCCATTGTCGCCGCATACGGCTGCGCTTCCTGGTTGCGCTGACACTCGGGGATGAGCTCGTGCACCGCGACTAAGATCATCGCGCCCGCCGCAAAGGACAGCGCAAACGGTAAAACGGCTTCAATGTACACGGCAAGCAAAGCGCCCAAAACTCCCGCAATTGGCTCCACAAAGCCGGAAGCCTGCCCGATGAAAAAGCTCTTCCTTCTGGAGCACCCCTCACGGCGCAAAGGCAGCGAGACCGCCGCGCCTTCGGGGAAATTCTGCAAGCCGATGCCCACGGCCACCGTCACGGCACCCATCAGCGCTTCCGGCGTATAGCCGCCGTTTTTCAGCGCACCGAACGCCACGCCCACAGCGAGCCCCTCCGGGATATTGTGCAGCGTGATGGAAAGTACCAACAAAATGATGCGGTTCAGCCGTGCGTTTTTCTCGCCCTGCGCCAAAGCGGAGCGCCGCTGCGCGTAGGTCACGCATTTATCGGAGCCCCACATGAACAACGCACCGCAGAGAAACCCGAGTGTCGCCACCAAAAACGCAGGCATGCTTCCCGCCGCCTCCGCGCGCTCGATGGCCGGCTGCAAAAGTGACCAAAAGCTCGCCGCAACCATCACCCCGGCGGCGAAGCCGAGCATCAAATTGAGAATTTTGGGGTTCGGCGATTTAAACAGCACCACCGTGGCAGCACCAAGCGCCGTGACGAGCCATGTCCCCAGCGTCGCCAACAACGCATAAAATACAATATCATTCATTTTCAGCCCTCCTGACTTTATTATATGGAGAGGGAAAAAATGGGTGAAAAAAGCACGCGGTTTTTAAAACCGCGTGCTTGCCGTATTAAATTGATCGGATAATCTTCCACGCTTCCGTCAGCCGCTCCAAGCTCCACGCGGCGTTCGCGGGACTGGTGCTCGGCAGAACCGTTTCCGGCAAATCGATCTCTTTCGCCAGATATTTTTGATACAGCTTGTGCGCCATTTGACCGTTTGTACACACATGCGTGATGTTCGCTGTCGATAAAATCACGGAAAGATCATTCGGTACGACGTTTTTGATGCTCGCATCAGCCGAGCCCGTTACGTTGCACGAGGCAATGACGTCCCACAAGGCAACTTTATGCTTTAGCAAAAGCGCCTTCTTTTCGGGGATATCCCCCGGCACCGGTTCACCGAAAACCGCGCTCAAGACGCGCCAAAAGCGGTTTTGCGGGTGCCCGTAGAAAAACGCCGCTTTTCTCGACTGCACAGACGGAAACGAGCCCAAAACGAGCACGCGGCTGTTTTCGTCGAACACCGGCGGAATTTCGTGCTGCACCATCAGTGTACCTTCTCGGCAAAATCCTTCTTGCGCTGCTCGTAGGCCGCCATGTTTTCCGCTTCAAACGCAAGCTTCACATCGCCCGCGCCCATCAGGTTCAAAATGTACTTTGTAAACGGCGGATTCAAAACCAAGATCGGCCCCACAAGGTATGTGCCGAAGAAGTTGTTTACGCGGATACCCTCGTATTTCGCCTTTATATTGAGCCCCACGCCTTTGTTTTTCACGAACAAGCCGTGCGATTCATCCGGCGTGTAGGCCATCGTGAACTGCGTCTTAAAGCCCATGATGACATTGCCGTCAAATTCGCCCTCAAAGTCGCTGTTGTGGCGGTGCATCATATCGCGCTTTGCGTACAAACGATAAAGCCCAAGGCACTCTACGCGGCTGCCGTCCTCGTTTTCAATGTAATCGCCGAAGATTTCGAGCGCATTGCCCGTGAAAAGGAACACCGTGCCGTCGTCAATGGCTTTTTGGATTTTCTCCTTCAGCGGCATCAACTTGCGGATGACCTGCTCCTGCATACGTTCCGTCATGGGACCCATATACACAAGGTTCATTTTTTCTTCGGTAAAGCGCACATCGTCGCTGAATTTCGTGCGGATAAACTCCGCTTCCGGCAGCGTTTTTTCAAGGTAGACCATGTTGTATGCGTCGCCGAACAGGTTGCAGAATTCCGGGAAAAGGACTTCTATTTTCATTTCGTCTCGCCCTCCTTCTCACGTTCGATCATCTTATCGCGAATGTCATTTGCCAAACGAATGGTGTATACGTCGTACAGAATAAAGACTGTGTCCGCTTCTTTCGAGACCGCCGCAGGCGTATCGCTTTCATCGCGCATATGCACGATCTTCTCCGCCGGCACACCGGCCAGAAGCGTGCGCACATACGTATCGTGGTGGCGCGCACCGGCAATGACGACCTGCACGATGCTCGGGTCATTTAAAAACTCAAAATCGGTGTCGTAGAACCACGCGGTGTTCTCCACGGTGTGGCGCGCATCGAAGTAGTCGTCGAGAAACATCACAACGGACTTTTTGCCCGGCGCGTTACGGATATTTTCAAACGCACGGGAGCACGCAATGGGGTTCTGCCCCTTTGCAAGGTGCAGAATGTACTTTCTGCCGTTCACTTCTTTTTCGGAGTAACGCGTCTCGCTGATGCCCATTTTCTCCATGGAATTGCGGATTTTTTCTTCGGAAAGGCCGAATTCACGCAGCGTCGCGATGGCGGCAAGGGCGTTATAAATATTGATGTTCGTACTGTTCAAAAGCGGGTATTCCGATTTTTTGCCGCCCACCGTCACGTTCATTTTCATGTCTTTCGTATCGATGTCCGTTGCAAGGTAGTCGATGTCCGGCGAGCGGTAGCCGCAGGCTTCGCAGTGCACGCGGCCGATATGATGGTAGCGCACAATGTCGTGCACAAGCGGGCCGTGGCATTTGGGGCAGGCAGGCACATCATTTACGATATTGTCGCATTCCTTTTTGTCCGTGTCAAGGTGGTCGATGCCGAAATATACGCGGTCGTTTTCGGGCTTAATGGAACTGCAAAGCGGGTCGTCGCCGTTCAAAACGAGCTTTGTGCCCTTTGGAATTTCCTTATTCAGAATGTCGAGGATAAACTCCGCGTGCGCGTTGCGCTTATAAGAATCACGGAAAATGTTCGTGCACAGCACAATGTCCGGCTGCATGTAGGGGTAAATGTTCGGCGCAGAGCGCTCATCGAGCTCAAACACCGCAAGGTCACACTTCGGCTTGCCGAAAAAGTGACTGTTCGCAATGAGCGTAGATGCCACGCCGGTCGCAACATTCGTGCCGGAGCGGTTGCACATGAACTCGATGCCGTTATCCTCCAAAACATCCTCGATCATGTTCGAGACAGTCGTTTTGCCGTTCGTGCCCGTAATGCCGATGATCTTCTTCGGTTTCGGCATGCGCCCGATAAAATCCGGGCACAGAATAATAGCCCAAGAGCCCGGCATGGACGTGCCCTTTCGCCCGATGAGCTTTAGAACCAACGCCGTACCGCGGGCGAACATCAGCGCAAAATAAAAGCGTAAATTTCGTTTCATTTTCTTCATTCCTTAAATTTGAATTTTCCGTTTATCGATACGCATGATTATACTACTTTTAGACGTGAACTGCAAGATGAACTGCAAGATAACGCCGTTTTGAATTGTTTCGGCTCCGAAATTGCGAATATTTAGGAATTTTTCATAATACGGATTGATTTTTCACAAAAAAGACTGTATGATAAAGAAAAGCAATCCATTAACTTAGGAGGAGTTCACCATGAAAACTTTACCCGTAGCGGTACAGGTTTATTCTGTCCGCGATGACGCTGAGCGCGATTTTAAGGGCACCATGCAGAAAATCAAGGACATGGGCTATGACGGCGTTGAGCTTGCAGGCCTTTATGGCATGAAGCCGGCGGAAGTCAAGGCGATTTTGGAAGAAGTGGGCCTCGTTCCGCTTTCCGCACACGTTCCGTTTCAGGAGCTCGAAGCCGACATCGAAGGCACGGTCGCACAGTACAAGGAGATCGGCATGCAGTACATTGCCATCCCGTATCTGATGGAAGAAGATCGTCCGGGCACCGAGAAGTTCCTCAAGAACATTGAGACCTTCAAGAAGATCGGCGAAGCCTGCAAGAAAGTCGGCATCACGCTGCTTTACCACAACCACGATTTCGAGTTTGTAAAGATGCCGAACGGTCAGTATGCACTCGATTATATCTATACCGAGATTCCCGCTGACCTGCTCCAGACCGAGCTTGATATCTGCTGGGTCAAGGTCGCCGGCGAAGAGCCGGTCGATTACATCAAGAAGTACGCCGGCCGCGCACCGGTCGTCCACCTCAAGGACTTCTACAAGGAAGGTAAGCCGGCCAACATGTACGAGCTCATCGGCATTGAGACCGAAAAGAAGGAAGAAACCGGCAAGTTCGAGTTCCGTCCGGTCGGCCACGGCATGCAGAACATTCCGCCGGTGCTCGATGCAGCACTGGAAGCCGGCTCCAAGTGGGTCGTTGTCGAGCAGGATCAGTCTTATGACACCCCCGCTCTCGAAGCCGTGAAGATGAGCCGCGATTACCTCAAGGGCCTCGGCTGGTAATTTTGCTTTAAGTAAGACATAAGAATACATATTTTCAAGGCGTACTTTCTCTCCGAAAGTGCGCCTTCATTATATTCGCCTGTCGGCGAATGCTATAGTCCTTCAGACAATAAAAAGAAAAACGGCTTCCGGCGCATGAAAGCACCGTGGAGCCGCGTATGTATAAGCGAGATATTATGCGTCCTTCTTTTCCTCTTCGTCTTCCGGCGGAAGCACGGATGCGCAGTGCGGGCATTTCGTCGCGCCGATCTTCACGTCATCCATCAGGCAGTACGGGCAGGTTTTCGTGGTAGGAGCCGTTTGTTTTCCCCTCAAAATTTCCGATATTGCTGCGGTTTCCGACAGTTTTTTCTTGCAGAAGTATTGTTGAAAACCATGAAATATGCTATACTGTTTTATACTTTTCCGAGATATACATAGGACGCTCGATGGTTTAAGGAGATGCACGCATGGCATATAAGATCTGGCTTTTTCTATGGTACTTTGTGCTTGCTTCCTTCTGCGGCTGGGTCGCAGAGGTGGGGTACATCGGCATGGTATACCGAAAATTCAAAAACCCCGGCATGCTGAACGGTCCGTACTGCCCGCAGTACGGCCTGATGATTGCGCTGCCGTGGGCGGCATTGACGGCGCTGCATTGGCAGACGTCGTTTGTTGCCACGCTGTTTTTCTGCCTGATTTCAAGTTTCCTTGTGGAATTCACGTTCGCGTGGCTGCTGCGCAAAACAACGCACATCCGCCTGCGTAATTACTCCAAATTCAAGTGGAATATCAAGGGCTACGTTTCCGTGCCCGTCGCCACCGTGCGCGGCGTGTGCTTCTCGTTCATTGTGGTGTTCATCGTGCCGGTACTCACGTCACTTCTGCACTACGTCAACCGCACCGTCGGCTGGGTCATCCTCTATGCTGTCCTCGGCATCATGCTGCTCGACATCATCATCACGTCCATCACCGTGCAGCGATTGAATCACCAGTTTAAACGCTTATCCGAACTCGGAGACCGCGTGCGCGAGGCGAGAAACGCCCTCGGCAATGCCGTCACCGGCGGCGCCATCGGCGCAGCGGAGGCCATCGATGACCTCGACCTGCAAAAGAAGCTTCAGGAAGCACAGAAGACCGCCGACGAAAACTACACGGCACTCCTCAACAAATCGAACTTCTTAAAGCGCCGCTTCATGAGCGCCTCGCCGGATATGACGAACGAGCAGTACGAAAAGGAATTAAAAGCGTACCGCATCACGACGGAAGAGCGCAAAAAGCGCTCCGCCGAACGCTGGAAGCGCAATCGCTATGAATATGAAGCTACATTCGAAAACCCGGAAGACCGCCCGTTCGCGTTCGGCATGAACTTCACAAAACTCTTCTGGATCTTCTTCATCGGCTGCCTTGCCGGTTTTGTGCTTGAAGAATGCTGGGCGTTCTTCATCGCGCACCAGATTGAGCTGCGCGTCGGCCTTGTGTACGGCCCATTCCAGCCCATTTACGGCGGCGGCGCAGCCATCATCACGCTGTGCCTGTATAAGCTCTACAAGCAGGACGACATCATCATTTTTGTTGCCAGCGGCATCATCGGTGCGGCGTTCGAGTATCTGTGCAGTTGGGGACAGGAGATGCTGTTCGGCACCGTTTCGTGGGATTACAGCGGCACGCCGTTCAACATTGACGGCCGCACAAACTTGATGTTCGCGCTCATCTGGGGCACGCTCGGCCTTATCTGGATCAAAGAAATTTACCCCGCCATGTCGCGCATGATCGAAAAAATCCCGAAGCGCCCGGGCGCTATCCTCACCATTTTGCTCGTTGCGTTCATGCTGTTTGACGGGCTCATCTCCTGCGCCGCGCTGACCCGCGCCAACGAGCGCGCCGAGGGCATCCCCGCCACAAGCTCGTTCCAAATGTTCCTCGATAAGCATTTGGACGACGACTACCTCGCGCTCGTCTACCCGAACATGCAGAAGGTCAACGAAGACGGCACGAAAAGCGAACCGCTGAAAGACACGGTAAAGAACACGTAAACGCAATCTGTCCATACTGCGGCAAAGAAATTTGAAGCGGTTTCATCACGAATTAAAAGGAATCCACCGTATCGCTTTCACACATACGGTGGATTCCTTATTTTATCGTATTATTTTCGATTCAGCGTACGCTTTCTACAAACGTTCTGAACGCTTTTCTGCCCTCTGCCGTGCATTTGTAGACGCCTGCGTCCTCCAACACCTTTACAAACACCTTGCCCACTTCCTGCTGCAAGATGTGCTCGGCATTCGCTTCGTTTATTTCCGGGTGGTCGCGCTTCACCTGCGCTGCCCACTCCGCGTGCTTTGCGATGCTCTCCACGCTTGAAACATCGCCGCTTTTCAGCATCACGTCTTTCAGGGTCTTCAGCTCGTCTTTCAGTCTGGACGGCAAAACCGCAAGACCCATAACTTCAATGAGGCCGATGTTCTCTTTCTTGATGTGATGATATTCATCGTGCGGGTGGTATACGCCGAGCGGATACTTTTCCGTCGTAATATTGTTGCGCAATGCAAGGTCAAGCTCGTATACGCCGTCCACACAGCGCGCAATCGGCGTGATGGTGTTGTGCGGCTCGCCGTCCGTCTCCGCAAAAATGAACGCGTCCTCGTCCGTGTAGCTTCTCCACGCTTTCAATACGTGGTCGGCCGCGTCGATCAGGCACTCCGGGTTTTTATGGCGCAAACGCAGAACGGAGACCGGCCAGTTCAATATGCCCGCTTCCACATCTTCAAAGCCGTGCAGCGTGCAGTGCTCCTCCATGTTCGCACGCGCCATCGCGAACGTATAGTGGCCGCCCTGATAGTGGTCGTGTGTCAAAATAGAACCGCCAACGATGGGCAAATCGGCATTAGAGCCGAGGAAATAGTGCGGAAACTGCTCCACAAAATCAAACAGCTTGCGGAACGTGCTCTTGTCAATCTGCATCGGCACATGCTCGCCGCAGAACACAATGCAGTGCTCATTGTAGTACACATACGGAGAATACTGCAAAAACCAATCCGCATGGTTCACCGTGATCGGGATTGCGCGGTGGTTCTGTCTTGCCGGGTGGTTCATGCGGCCCGCATAACCGATATTCTCCTTGCACAGCATACAGGCAGGATAACCGGAAGCCTTCATTTTCTTTGCCGCAGCAATGGCCTTCGGATCTTTTTCCGGCTTTGAAAGGTTGATGGTAATATCAATCGCACCGAAACGCGGGTCGTTATACACCCACTTTAAATCGCGCGCCACACGGTCGCGGCGGATATAATTGCAGTCGCCGCAAAGCTTATAGAACCAGTCCGTCGCCTTTTCCGGGGACTCCTTGTAAAGTGCGCGAAATGTGCGGTTCACATCGGACGGGCGCGGTGTCAAAAGGCCCATCAGTTTCGTGTCAAATAAATCGCGGGACGTCGCACCGTCCTCGATGATGCCGCGCTTTACGGCTTCGTCGCAAAGGCCGTCCAGCAAAAGTGCCAGGTTTTCGCTCCGCTCCGCTTCCTCATCCGCGTAATCTTCTTCACAAAGCGCCTCCAATAAACGGTTGCGCGTGTAAATCGTGTCTTCCGCTTCGATGAGCCCCGTGCGCACGCCGTATTCGACAAGCGCCTTGATTTTTCCGAAAAGCATACTTTTTACCCCCGTATAGCTAAAAATTCAGAAGGAGAGCGTAAAAATCAGCGCATCCTCTCTTGGTTCTGTGTAAAAATTGCGGCGCACGCCCGCTTCCGTAAAGCCGAGCGAACGGTACATCGCAATGGCCGGCAGGTTTGATGTCCGCACCTCCAGCGTGATGAAAACGCCGCCGTTTTCCCGCGCTTTTTCGATCAGCGCCGCCATGAGCGTTCTGCCCACACCATGGCCGCGAAACTCCGGGAACACCGCAATGTTGTCCACATAGCTTTCGCCGAGCACCGTGTGCATGCCGCCGTAGCCGAGCACCTCATCTTGCTGCATCGCCACCAAAAAGCACGCGGCAGGATTATCAATCTCCTCCGTCAGGCTCTTTTCGCTCCACGGTTCCGAAAAACAAAGCTTTTCAAGCTCCGCAAGGCGCGAAACGTGCTCCGCCGTCATCGAAACAATCTGCATAAACGCTCCTTAAAAACCGAGATGCTGCTCAAACGTCTGCAATTCCTCGCAGATCTTGTCGCGGCACTTGCGGTAGGTATTTAGGTCCCCGCCGTAGGGATCGTCAATGTAATGCGGCACGTAAATTTTCTCCGCCGGCACACCCGCCTGCATCAAAATGTACGCGTGGGTTTTCGACATCGTGAAATAAACGTCCCACACATCGATTTCTTCCGGCGTAAAGCGGCGCGCAATGTGACCGCTGATGTCCACGCCGATCTCCTTGCAGGCCAGCACCGCATTTTCGCTGGGGTGCTGCCCATCGAGCGCGGAAAGACCGGCGCTTTGGCACATGATGTTCTCAAAGCCGCGCTGCTCCATTTCGCGGCGGAAAATGCCCTCCGCCATTGGGCTTCTGCACGTGTTGCCGGTGCAGACAAACAAAATTTTCATCTTTGATTATAAACCTCGAATACTTCTATAATCGGTCGTATTTCGTCTTCCAAAATGAAAACGCTCCCGAACGACCGCTACTTATCATAGCACAGTTCGGGAGAGAATTCTACTAAGTATTCTTTAATTTTCAATGAATGACAACAAAACAACAACAATAAACAACATTGTGCCGCACAAAGCTGCTGAAAAGCGCACCCGCCTACTTCTTCCTGTAAACCAGAAAGTCAAATTTAATCTCGGTCCCGAGCACATCGAGCGCGCGCAGACGCTCTCCGCCCTCTACGTCCGTCTTCCAGTAGTACGGCGTCATGGAGAACAGCGCTTCAATGTTCTCCTGCCCGTTCACCGTGATAAACTTTTGCACACACGCACGGCCAAGGTATTCAAACCCGTCGTAGGCCGTGTCGTGCTCTTCGTTCTCATACGGCTCTTTGTATAAAACCTCTTTCATGCCGTACAGATGCCGCGCACCCGGCACCGCAAGGATCATTACGCCGCCCGGCTTTAGCACCCTAAAAAACTCCTCCGGCACAATAGGCGCAAAAACGTCCGTCAGCACATCTGCACTGTTTTCCGCACACGGCAAGTGAAATAAACTCGCCACCGCGAAATCGATGCCCTTATATTTGCCCGCAGCCGCTTTCACCGCGAATTTCGAGATGTCCACGCCGGAAACCGAACCGTTTTTCGCTTTGGCTTTTTCATATAAAGCCGAAGTGTAAAAGCCCTCGCCGCAGCCTGCGTCCAAAATAACGCCGTTCTCGGGCAGATATTTGTCCGTCAGCTCCGCCAGTTTGTCACGGAACGCATCGTAGTAGCCGCCGCTCAAAAACACGCGGCGCGCGTCCACCATCTGCTTTGTGTCGCCGGGAATCTTCGCGTGCATCTGCTTTACGGGCAGAAGATGCACATACCCCTGGCGCGCAATATCATAAGAATGTCCGTTTGCGCAGCGCAGCGCGCGGTCTTCTCTTTCCAACGCGCCGCCGCATGCGGGACAGCAAAATATCATCATAAACCCTTAGCCCTTCGCCTGATACCAGCTCTTACCGCTTCCGGCCTCTGCCAGCATCGGCACGCTCAGCTGCACCGCGTTTGCCATTTCTTCTTCCAGAATTTTCTTCACCGTGTCGCTTTCCGCTTCCGGGCACTCCACAATGAGTTCGTCATGCACCTGCAAAATCAGCTTTGCATCGAGCTTTTCAGCTTTCAAACGGTTGCGCACATGCACCATCGCAATCTTGATGATGTCCGCCGCCGTTCCCTGAATCGGCATGTTGCGCGCCACACGTTCACCGAACGCACGCATATTGAAATTGGAGCTTGCAAGCTCCGGCAGATAGCGTCTGCGGCCGAACAGCGTCTCCACATAGCCGTTTTTCTTCGCTTCCTCCACCACGCGCTCCATATAGTCTGCAACGCCCTTATAATTGCGCAGGTAATCGTGAATGTAGTCCTCGGCCTCACGGCGGGAAACACCGATGTCCTTTGAAAGCGAGAACGCGCCGATGCCGTACACAATGCCGAAGTTGACCGCTTTCGCGCGGCTGCGCATCTGCGGGGTCACAAGGTCTTCGGGCATATCGAACACACGCGCCGCCGTCATGGTGTGGATGTCGCGCCCAAGGCGGAAGTCCTCCTGCATCTGCGTGTCGTTTGCCACGTGCGCCAATACGCGCAGTTCAATCTGCGAATAGTCGGCGTCCACAAGCACATTTCCCTCTTTTGCGATGAAGAACCGGCGGAATTCACGCCCAAGCGGCGTGCGCACCGGGATGTTCTGCAAATTCGGCTCAGTCGAGGAAATACGCCCCGTGCGCGTTTCGGTCTGGTTGAAGCTCGAGTGAATGCGCCCGTCCGCCGTGATGGCTTTCAGCAAGCCCTCGCAGTACGTGGAACGCAGCTTCGTCAGCGTGCGGTAGCGCAAAACCTTATCAACTGCCGGATGCACGCCGCGCAGACCCTCCAGCACATCTGCGTTTGTGGAGTAGCCCTTTTTCGTCTTTTTGCCGTGCGGCAGGCCGAGCTTTACGAACAGCGCTTCGCCCAGCTGCACCGGGGAGTTGATGTTGAATTCGTACCCCACGTCTTCATAAATTTCTTTCTGCAGCGCGTCCACCTGCTCAGAAAGCACCTCGCCGTAGGTTTTTATGGCCTCGCGGTCAACAAGGAAGCCGCTTTCCTCCATCTCGCCCAAAACCAAAGCAAGCGGAATTTCAATGTTCTCCAATAATTCGTGCTGGCCGTTTTCGTCGATGCCCTTTTGCAGCGCCGCACAAACAGCGGGCAGCACAGCCGCCGCCTGCACGTTCGCGTCCTCATATGCGGGCACGGCAATGCCGTATTCCGCCGCCAAACGCAGCACACCGTAATCGGAGCCCGAGGGGTTCAAAAGATACGCCGCAAGCTCCGTGTCCATCACGGCGTTTTCAAGGGAAGTCCTCAAATGCAGCGCCGTGCGGTGCAGCTTTTTCAGCGCAAACGTGTACTTTTTCGTCACCTTGCTGCCGAGGAACGCCTTCAAAAACGCGTCGTCCGCATCCACGACCGCAATCGCCGGCTTGCCCGCGTCAAACTTACCGTTAAACACAAGCTGCTTTAATTCGTCGTTTTCAAACACCGGCACAAAGTACGCCGCCCCCTCGTCCTCACACTGGCCGAGCACCGCTGCGCCGTCTTTATAATTCTTCACGGGCAGCAAAGCCGCTTCTTCGGCCTGTGCGCTGTTCGCCGTCGGCGCCGCGCCGGGAGTCAGGTGCAGGCGTTCCATCAGCTTAAAGAGCTCTAAACGCGTCATAATCTGCGCCGCGGCTACGGGGTCGCCCTCGCCTGGAATATAATGCGCAAGCTCCGTATCGATCGGCGCATTGCGGCGGATGGTGCCGAGGTCGTAGCTCAAAAACGCGTTGTCTTTGGAATTGATCAGCTTCGTTCTCATGCCGGGCTTGATGTCCAACTCATCTAAATTGTCGTAAATATACTGCAAAGAGCCGAACTTGCGGATCAGCTCGCCCGCGCCCTTTTCGCCGATGCCCGCAACGCCCGGAATATTATCCGAGGTATCGCCCTGAATGGCCTTGATGTCGATGAGCTGCTTCGGTTCCACGCCGTACGTCTCTTTGATATACGCCTCATCACACAGCGTCACGGCAGACTGACCGAATTTCGTCGTTGCAAGGCGCACCGTCGTTTTCGGCGAGACAAGCTGCAGGCTGTCCCGGTCACCGGTCGCAATCATGCACGTATTGTCCGTGTTTTCGCACGTTTCCGCAAATGTGCCGAGAATATCGTCTGCTTCCCAGCCCTCGCACGTCACGATTTTATAGCCGAGGTCGCCGAGCAGCTCCTTTAAGACCGGCATCTGCGCCGCAAGCTCCGGCGGCATGCCCTTGCGCTGCGCCTTATAACCCGCATAAGCCTTGTGGCGGAATGTCGGCGCTTTCATATCGAACGCGATGGCCACTGCGTCCGGCTCCGTTTCGTCTTTCACTTTTTCCAGAATATTCAAAAATCCGACAATACCGTTTGTAAACTCGCCGCTTTTCGTTGTCAGCAGCTTAATGCCGTAAAACGCGCGGTTCAAAATGCTGTTGCCGTCCAGTACCAAAAGCTTCACGCTGATCTTCCTTTCCGTTACGGGTCAAAAGACACGTCTTTGTTTTCTATATACACTTTCTCGAGCAATTTATCGAGGTCGCTGAGCGTTTCCAGCTCGCCCGCCATGCGCCGGAATTCCGCCGCACCGCGCAGACCGTGCATGTACCACGCCACATGCTTTCTCGCTTCACGCATGCCGCGCCCCTCTCCCTTTGCGGCGCACAGCGCATCCATATGCTTTTTAATGACCACAATGCGCTCCGCAAGCGTCGGCGGCGGCATAATGCGCAGACCGCTGCTGAAATAGCCGTTGATCTCCCTGAAGATCCATGGATTGCCGAGCGCCCCGCGCCCGATCATCACCATGTCGCACCCGGTCTCGTTCATCATGCGCACGGCATCCTGCACACATTTTACGTCGCCGTTGCCGATGACGGGCACCTTTACGGCTTCCTTCACCTGACGGATAATATCCCAGTCTGCCGGCGGCTCATACATCTGTGTGCGCGTTCTGCCGTGCACGCAAATGGCGTCCACGCCCGCATCTTCGCAATATTTTGCGACCTCCACCGCGTTCACGCTGTTTTCGTCCCAGCCCTTACGAATTTTCACCGTCACGGGCAGGTCGACCGCATTTTTCACGGCACGGACAATGTCCCCGCACAGCGGCGGCTTTTTCATTAGGGCGCTGCCGCAGTTATTGCCCGCAATTTTCGGCACAGGGCAACCCATATTGATATCAATAACATCCGGCCCGGCCGCTGCGGCGCGCTTTGCGGCAGATGCAAAGATGAGCGGGTCGTCGCCGAACATCTGGATCGCGACGGGGTGTTCCTTTTCGCCGAGCGTGATAAGCTCCTGCGTTTTTTTATAGTTATACTGCAGCGCTCTCGTCGAGACCATTTCCGTCACGCAGTACGCTGCGCCGAACGAGCAGCAAAGCTCGCGGAACGGCCGGTCGGTCGCGCCCGCCATCGGAGCCAGCGCCCCCACACCGTTCAAAGTCAGATTTCCGATTTTCATTTTTATATCCTTCTGATTTTTCTGTATTTTTAATTTTACTTATATTATAATACCGAACTGCCCCGCACATTTCAATAAAAATTCCTTAAAAATTAGAATTTGCCTTTAATCTACCCTTTATTTGTGTTATACTGGGCTTAAATATAGATGCGGGAATCTCTCTTTTAAAAAGGCATTACACGCCTTTCGGGAGACCCCCTAATTGGGTCTCCCGCGCAAAAACAGTCCACCGGACTGTTTGATAGCAATGCGAAGCATTGGTTTCTCCCAGTCCTGATTTTTGGGAGGCAAAAAGTTTTCGTCGTCTGCGGACGACGACTCTGGGCTTCACCCCGAGACCCCACGACCGAACCGCAGGTTCGGTTTGACCTTCATTTGAAAAAAGGTCGATCAAAAACTTTTAACCACGCTTACAAGAAACCTCATTCTAAATTCACATACAGGAGGACATTCACTTGGATACCTCAAAATCTTATGTGCGCGATGGTCGCATCCAGCAAAAGCCGCGCGGCAATTATTTCCTCTTCTCCTTCCTTTTCGGCCTCGCTCTGGCCTTTGTCATCTTTGTGCCGTTCATGATCGTAGACGGCGGCCGCTTTCTGTTCTACGGCGATTTCAATGTGCAGCAGGTGCCGTTCTACCGCATCGCGCACGATGCTATTCGTTCCGGCAACATCGGCTGGAATCATTTAACAGACCTCGGCGTCAATTTCATCGGTTCCTATTCGTTCTACCTGCTCGGCAGCCCGTTCTTCTGGCTCACCATTCCGTTCCCGGGCGAGTGGCTGCAATACCTCATGGGCCCGCTGTTCATCTTAAAGTTCGGCTGCGCCTCCCTCTCTGGCTATATCTATCTGCACCGCTATGCAAAGAACCCCAACACGGCGCTCTTAGCGTCTCTCTTATACGCGTTCTCGGGATACTCCATCTACAACATTTTCTTCAATCATTTTCACGAAGCCATCATCGTGTTCCCTTTGCTCTTAGCCGCGCTCGATGAATACATGTACACAAAGCGCCGCGGCATTTTTGCGCTCATGGTCGCCGCCGCGTGCATCGTGAATTATTATTTCTTCGTCGGCATGGTGACATTCACGGTCATCTACTTCTTTGTGCGTCTGCTCTCCGGCAGCTGGCACATCACGGTCAAAGATTTCCTCCTGCTCGCGCTCGAAGCCGTGCTCGGCCTCGGCATCGCGTGCATTCTGCTTGTGCCAAGCGTTCTGTGCATCATTCAAAACTACCGCGTTTCCAATCCCATCAGCGGCTGGAGCGCCCTGCTTTATGACCGCAACCAGCGCTACATTCACATTTTGCAGTGTCTCTTCTTCCCGCCGGATCTTCCCGCACGCCCGAACTTCACCCCGGATTCCGAATCCAAATGGGCGTCCCTCGGCGCATGGCTGCCCATGTTCAGCATGGCCGGCGTCATCGGCTGGATGCAGCTAAAACGCCGCCACTGGCTGAAAAAGATGCTCTGCGTTCTGCTCTTCATGGCGTTTATTCCCGGCCTCAACGCTTTGTTCCAGCTCATGAACGCGTCGTATTACGCACGCTGGTTCTATATGCTCACGCTCATGATGGCCGCCGCCACCATGATGGCGCTCGAAAACCCGCGTGTTGATTGGCGCCGCTCCTTAAAGTGGACAACGCTTATCACGCTCGCCATGACGCTCGTCATCGGCCTCATGCCCACGCTCACCAAAACGGACGGCGAGATTACCGATGTCACATTCGGCCTCGAAAAATACCCCACGCGCTTCTGGACATACGCCGCCATTGCGCTCCTCTCACTTGCACTCGTCGGCTTTGTTCTTGCATTTTATAAGCGCGGCTCCCGCCCGTTCTACCGCGCTGCGTCCGTCTGCCTCAGCATCACCATCGTGCTGTATTCTGTTTTCTTCATCGCGCTCGGCAAAACACAGTCGGATTACACCTATGACCACATCATCCCCTACGCCTTAAACGGCGGCGCGGATGTCGCCATAGACGACCTGCGCGACGACAACGTCCGTACGGATTTCTACGAAAGCCTCGATAACTCCGCCATGTTCTGGGAGGTACAGTCCATTCAGGCGTTCCACAGCATCGTCCCCGGCTCGCTCATGGAGTTCTACGATTCCATCGGCGTGCAGCGCGATGTCGCTTCCCGCCCGGATACCACTCACTACGGCCTGCGCGGACTGACAAGCGTCAAGTATCTTTTTGACGACGATCACGATACCGAGTATTTCGCCGGCGAAGACTACGCCGACCCCGCCATGCCGGGCTGGATGTACTACGGAAACACAAACGGCTTTGACATTTGGGAAAACGAACATTACATTCCCATGGGCTTCACCTACGACAGCTACGTCACCGAAAAAGATTACGAAAACACAAGCGAAAGCTACCGCGAGCTTTTGATGCTCAAGGGCATCGTCCTCACCGATAAGCAGGTTTCAAAATGGGGCGATATGCTTTCTCCGCTCGATACAAGCGAACTCTCCTACACCAAGGAAACCTACAAAACAGATTGCGAAAACCGCGCAAAGCTCACCTGCGATACCTTTGAATATACAAATACCGGCTTTAACGCCACCATCACAGCAAGCCGCGACGTGCCCGTGTTCTTCAGCATCCCGTATGAAAACGGCTGGTCGGCCTACGTCAACGGCGAAAAGGTCGATATCGAAAAGGTGAACGTCGGCTTCATGGCCATCCGCGTCAACGCCGGCACCAATGTCAAGATCGAGTTCAAATACCGCACGCCCGGCCTGTTTCTCGGCATGGCAATCACCGTCGTGTGCGTGCTTCTGTTCGCACTTTATATGGTACTCATGCGCACGATCTTCAAAGAAGTCCCCGTGCCGCTCACCCGCCACAATATGGTGCTGCGCCCGCTCTCCCACTATGCAAAAAAGCATGGCGCGCATTTTGAAAACAGCGGGATTATTCACGTAAAACCGCGCAGTCAAACCGACCGCGCTTTGGAAAAGAAAGAAGGTTTTGATAATGACGACTGAACGTAATATTCCGGTCTTGTACCTCGTCATTCCTTGCTACAACGAGGAAGCCGTGCTGCCGGAGACCACCAAGCGTCTGACCGAAAAAATGCACACCATGATCCGCGCCGAGCAGGTCGATCCCGAAAGCCGCATTCTCTATGTCGATGACGGCAGCAAGGATAAAACCTGGGCGATTATCTCCGAATATGCTGAAGCGATTCCCTATGTGGACGGCGTAAAGCTCGCGCACAACCGCGGCCACCAAAACGCCCTGCTCGCCGGCCTCATGACCGCCATGCCGCTGTGCGACTGCGCCATCAGCATGGATGCCGACCTGCAGGATGACATTAACGTCATCGACCGCTTCGTCGAAAAATATATGGAGGGCTGCGACGTCGTCTACGGCGTGCGCAACAAGCGCGAGACCGATACGTTCTTCAAGCGCACCACCGCAGAGGGCTTTTATAAATTCATGAAGATTCTCGGCGTAGACGTCGTCTTCAATCACGCCGATTACCGCCTGATGAGCCGTCGCGCGCTCGAGGGCCTTTCCGAGTATAAGGAAGTCAACCTGTTCCTGCGCGGCATCGTGCCGCTCATCGGCTTTAAAAGCGACTATGTCTATTACGACCGCGCCGAGCGTTTCGCGGGCGAATCCAAATACCCCTTAAAAAAGATGATCTCCTTCGCGCTCGACGGCATCACGTCGTTCAGCGTAAAGCCCTTAAAGCTCATCTCCAACCTCGGCATCCTCATCTCCGTCCTCAGCATCTTCGGCCTCCTGTACGCGCTCATCTCGCACCTGTGCGGTGTCACCGTCGCGGGCTGGACAGCCATCGTCGCGTCCATCTGGCTGCTCGGCGGTCTGCAAATGCTCTGCCTCGGCGTCGTCGGCGGCTACATCGGCAAAATTTACAGCGAAGTCAAGCAGCGCCCCCGTTTCCTCATTGAAACCCACCTCAAAGCCGAACCGGAAGAAAAAGTCTTGGACGAACACTGATACGCTAACCAAACCGGATCCCGAATTGTCTCGGCAGTTCGGGATTTCTTTTCCCGCTGCTCACGGCATGTTGAGTTTAAGAGGTACATTTTATGAAAAAATTCGCTTTCGGAGCTTCCAAATTTTTCCTCGGCTCCGTTTTCGGCTGCGTTTTTGTATTGCTCCTGTTTTTTACGCAATGTACATACGCCAAAAAGCAGACATTTCTGCTCTCAAATATTGCTCTGCTTCTGTTCGGCATCGCACTTCTTGTGCTGTTTCTGTCCCTCGACCGCCTGCAACAGGTCAAGCTTTCGTGGCGTCGGCCGACCGTATCGTCCGATGTGCTCATATACGGTCTGTGTCTGCTTTTATTTTCCGCACAGCTCTATATTTCCTATAACATTTATTTCGAAACCGGTTGGGACGCGGGCCTCCTTACAGAAAACGCCCGCAATCTGATGCACAAGCAGTCGGTCGATATCCGCTATTTTTCCAACTACCCCAATAATCTGCTGTACTTTTTCTTCGAGCTGTTCGTCTTCAAGCTGAATAAATATTTCAGCATTTTCTCCGATACACAGCAGGCTTTGTGCGTCATCACCGTCAACTGCGCACTCAATACGCTTTCCTGTCTGCTCGTTTATAAAACCGCCGCGCGGCTCACACTAAAGCTATACGCTTTTTTCGGCTTTTTTCTCGCGGTACTCAGCTTTGGGCTTTCCCCGTGGAACGTCATCTGCTACACAGACGCTTTAGGGCTGATTTTCCCTATCCTTACACTTTATGTATTCATCCGTCCGGCAAAACACAAATGGCTCTCCTATGTGCTTTCCGCCATCATCGGCACACTCGGGTATTTTATCAAGCCACAGTGTTTTATTTTGCTTATCGCCGTTTTTTTGATTGAAGGTATTTACGCACTGTCCGAAAAGCACCTGTTAAAACCGCTTCTGCTCTCACTTTTGACAGTCGCCATCACCTTTTTCGCCGTTAAAGCCGGTACAGGTTTTCTGTGTTCCCACTATCACATTCAGCTTGATAACGAGCAAAGCTTCGGCATTGCACATTTCTGGATGATGGGTCTTAACCCGGAAAAAAAAGGTGTCTATTCCGCCGAAGACGTTCGCTATTCCCGTTCTTTTGTCACCGCTTCCGAGCGCACGCAGGCAAATATCGCCGTCGGCAAACAGCGTTTACAGGAAATGGGCTTTTTCGGCACGCTCAAACAGCTCGCGCAAAAAATGCTCACGCTCTATAATGACGGCACATTCGCATGGGGAAAGGAGGGAAATTTCCTTCAAACCGTTTTTGATCCGCCCAATACAAAATCCGCTCCCTTCCTCCGCAGCATCTACTACCCCGACGGCAGCCGCTACTTGTATTTCACAACCTTCGAGCAATTCATTTGGCTCATAATCTTGCTGCTTGGCGCCGCCGGTCTGTTCAGCAGCTTCAATCATAAGCACGCAAAAACCTTAAATATCCTGTGGCTCACATGGATCGGCCTCACCGTCTTTGAGCTCCTGTTTGAAGTACGCGCCCGTTATTTGTACACCAACGTTCCGCTTTTCTGCGTGCTTGCAGCCGTCGGCATCGAAAATATCCGCCGCCTGTTCTGCCGCATCACTGAAAAGCTCTCTGCGCGTCTTCCCGCAAAAAAAATCCGTATAACCCCATAACGCACAAGACCCCCGCTCCCGGAAAACTCCGAAAGCGGGGGTCTCTATGTTTATTCGGTTACCTTAGGCAAAAACGATTACATCAAGCTTCTGTACAGCTCGGCAATCTCCTCAACGGAGGTGTCGCGCGGGTTGCCCGGGCAGCAAGCATCTGCAAATGCGCTTTCTGCGAGGAACTGTACGTCCTCTTCCTTCAGGATGCCCTTCAGGTTTTCCGGAATACCCACATCTTCGCTCAGCTTCTTCACAGCCGCAATCGTTGCATCGGCAGCCTCTTCGGCGGTCATCGCGTCAATGCCCTCAACGCCCATGGCCTTGCCTACTGCGCGATAACGCTCGCCTGCAACGGACTTGTTGTACTCAAGGCCGGTCGGCAGAATGATGGCGCAAGCCACGCCGTGCGGGGTGTCATACAGAGCGGAGAGGCCGTGCGCCATGGAGTGTACGATGCCGAGGCCGACATTCGAGAAGCCCATGCCTGCAATATACTGACCGAGTGCCATGCCCTCTCTGCCGGCTTCGGTGTTCTGCACCGCGCCGCGCAGGTTCTCGGAAATCAGGCGAATGGCTTCAAGGTGGAACATATCGGAAATGGTGCAGGCGCCCTTCGTGATGTAACCCTCAATGGCGTGGGTCAAAGCGTCCATACCGGTCGCAGCGGTCAGCCCCTTCGGCATGGAGGACATCATATCCGGGTCAACAACCGCGATCTCCGGGATGTCGTTCGTGTCTACGCAGACGAACTTTCTCTTCTTTTCCACGTCGGTGATAACGTAGTTGATTGTCACTTCCGCAGCGGTACCGGCAGTGGTCGGCACAGCAATGGTGAACACCGCGTGCTTCTTCGTCGGCGCAACGCCCTCCAGAGAGCGAACGTCTGCGAACTCCGGGTTCTCAATGATGATGCCGATGGCCTTTGCGGTATCCATGGAGGAGCCGCCGCCAATGGTCACGATGCAGTCTGCGCCGGAAACCTTGAAGGCCTCAACGCCGTGCTGTACGTTCTCAATCGTCGGGTTCGGCTTGATCTCGCTGTAAACGGAATACGGGAAGCCGGCCTTGTCCAGAAGATCCGTCACCTTCTGCGTAACGCCGAACTTCAAAAGGTCCGGGTCCGAGCAAACAAAAGCTTTTTTGTAGCCGCGCGCCTGAAGCTCCTCCGGAATCTTTTCAATCGCACCCTTGCCGTGATAAGAAATTGTGTTCAATACGATTCTGCTGACCATAAAAAACATCTCCTAATCCCAAATATGGGAATTTTTTAACTAAGTTAATTATACACCTGTCCGCACAGATTGTTTGTAACAAAACTGTAAATATCAGTTCAAAAATTCTTCGTTCAGTTCCACGCCGAATTCCTTCGCGATGGCTCTCAAATTGTCGTCTGTAATGGTCTGGCGAATTTTACCGCCGCCCGCCGTAATAGCAAGCATATAAATTTGCGCCGCCTTCTCGATCGTGTGCATGAGGCCAAACGTAATGTCGTAATCCGGTCCGGAAACGAACAAGCCGTGGTGCGCCCAAACGGCCGCGTCATATTTTTTCATCAGCTCGCTCGTCGCCATCGCAATGTCCGCGCCGCCCGGCACCATCCACGGCACCACGCCCACGCCGTCGGGGAACACCACCGGGCACTCTGTGGCGCTCTGCCATAAAGCACGCGTAAAGTCGCGCGCCGTCAGCGGCATGATGTACGTCATCGCAATGAGATTCGGCGTGTGCGCGTGGTAAATGACACGGTAAGCGCCGTTCGTCGCCGCCTTGCGCACACTGTGGTTCATAAAGTGGCTTGGGAATTCGCTCGTCGGGCGCGCGCCGTTCTCAAGGCCCCACACAATGCGCCAGCTGTCGCCCGCATCGTTGATCTCTACAATACCGATGTTGTGCTCCGGGTCATCCTGCACATTGCGCAAAAACTTGCCGCTGCCCGTCGTGATGAAATATTCGCCCTTTAAGTTATCTGCCTGCACGCCCATGCTGTTCCACTCGCGCGGCGCGGTGAAAAACGGGCGGCACTGCTCCACTTCCTCCGGCTTCATGCGGTAGGTCAGGTTGCCGCCGTTTCTCTCGTGCCAGCCCTGCTCCCAGCCATCCGTGCACATGCGGATAAAACCGCGTACTGCGGGAATTTCCGTCATCATTTTTATATACCTCCTCAGCGCTTTAAAAGCACTTCGTTTTCGTATTTTTTAATTTCAGAAAGCCACGCCATGTCGTCTGCGGGGACATTCTGCTCCTTGCAGTATTCCGCCCAAACGTCGCCGAACGGCATCGTTTTCAACTCCTCCGCGCGGATCATCAAAGACGTGAAGTCCTGCTCGTTCTGCAGCTTCGTCAGCTCCTCCGTCGGCTGCAACAGCGCGAACAACAGCGCCTTCTGTACATTGCGGAAGCCCGTCACCCATGCGCCGATACGGTTGATGGACGCGTCAAAGTAATCGAGCGCAATCTTAACACGACCCGAAAGCCCGCCGCAGCGCACGATCTCTTTCGCAATCTCCTTTGTCTCGTCGTCAAACAGCACCACGTGGTCGCTGTCCCAGCGCACGCCGCGCGTGATGTGCAGCGCAATCTCCGGGAAGAACGTCAGCATCGCCGGAATTTTATCGGATACGACCTCCGTCGGGTGGTAGTGGCCGTTATCGAGCAGCGGGATGCACTTATCTTTATTCATCGCCGCATAGCTCAGCGCAAATTCCGCACTGCCCACCGTGTACGCCTCCACCCCGATACCGAACACCTTCGATTCCACACACGGCTTTACAAGGTTAAAATCGTACGGCTCAGAGAGAATCTCATCGAGAGACTCTTTATACAGCATGCGCGGCGTCATACGGTCAGCGGGAATATCTTTCAGTCCGTCGCCCGTCCAGATGTTCATGATGCACGGCTGACCGAGCTCCTCCGCCAGATACTGCGAAATGCGGATACACGCCTTGCCGTGCTCCACCCAGAATTTGCGCGTCTCCGGGTTCGGGCTCGAGAGCGTCAGCGGGTCGCACTTCGGGTGCGAAAAATACGTCGGGTTAAAGTCGCAGCCAAGTCCGCGCTCCTTGCAGAACTTCACCCACGGCGCAAAGTGCTTCGGCTCCAGCTTATCTCTGTCCACCCAGCCGCCGTTTTCTTCGGTGAAGATCGCGTAGCTCGCGTGTAAATTCAGCTTCTTCGTGCCGGGGCAAAGGCGCAGCACCTCGTCGATGTCCGCCATCAGCTCCTCCGGCGTGCGCGCACGGCCGGGGTAGTTGCCCGTCGTCTGAATGCCGCCCGTCAGCGGGGCATTCGGGTCGCCGTCAAAGCCGCGCACGTCGTCGCCTTGCCAGCAGTGCAGAGAGACCGGCACGCTTTTCAGCGTGTTGATGGCAGCGTCGGCGTCCACACCGCGTTCGGCATAGCGCTTTTTTGCCGCCTCATACTGTGTCATATCGTTCATCCTTTCCTAAGCGTGTTGATTTTTGTTAAAATGCGGTCTGCCGTCTCGTCTTTTGAGAGCATCGGCAACTCCTCTGTTTCGTCTTTTGTCAGCAGCGTCACCACGTTCGTATCGCCCGCAAAGCCCGCACCCTTCGTGCGCAGGCTGTTCGCCGCGATCATATCGAGGTTCTTGCGCTCGAGCTTTCCACGCGCGTTTTCAATGAGATTCTCGGTCTCCATCGCAAAGCCGCAGAGGAACTGCCCCGCGGGCTTGTGTGCGCCGAGGTACGCCAGAATGTCCTGCGTGCGCTCAAGCTCAATGCTCATGCCGCCGTCGTGCTTTTTGATTTTCTCCTCGGCAACCGTTTTCGGGCGGTAATCCGCCACCGCCGCCGCTTTGATGATGACGTCCATCTTCGGCGCACGGCTCGTCACCGCGTTGAACATGTCTTCCGCAGATTCCGCTTTCACCACCGTCACAAACGGAGGCGGTTCCACGGTCATGTTCGCGCAGACGAGCGTCACGTCCGCACCGCGCATCGCCGCACGGCGTGCAAGCGCGCAGCCCATTTTACCCGTCGAATGGTTCGTGATGAACCGCACAGGGTCGATCTTCTCCGCCGTTGCGCCCGCCGTCACGAGGATTTTCTGCCCCGCAAGATCTTTCTCCGCACCGATCGTCTGCATGATCCAGTCAAACAGCGTCTTTTCGGAGGGCATTTTCCCCGCACCCGTGTCGCCGCAAGCCAAATACCCGCTGTCCGGCTCGATCACCGTGTACCCGAAGCGTCTCAGTTTTGCAAGATTATCCTGCACAATGGGGTTCAAGAACATATTCGTGTTCATCGCAGGCGAAATCAAAATCGGGCAGCGGCACGCCATCACGGTCGTCGTCAGCATATCGTCCGCAATGCCGTTCGCAATTTTGCCGATGACATTTGCGCTCGCGGGGGCGATGAGCACAATGTCCGCGCGCTTTGCCAGCGCAACGTGCTCCACGCTGTACTGGAAATTGCGGTCGAACGTATCGATGAGGCACTTGTTGCCCGTCAAAGTCTCAAATGTAATGGGATTGATAAAATTCGTGGCGTTCTGCGTCATCAGCACCGTAATATCCGCGTGCTGCTTTTTCAGCATACTCGCAAGCCCCGCAATTTTGTACGCCGCAATGCTGCCCGTCACGCCAAGTAAAACCGTTTTACCTTTCAGCATTTTATCGTCCTTTCCGTTTTGTTTTTACTCTATTATAATACACTATTCAGGGTTCGTAAATTTTAATTTCAAAGCTGTCCCGTATCACGTCGCGCGCCTGCTGTACGCTCGCAAGCTCGCCGTCTGCGATCATCTGCACGATGAGATTACCGATAGCTGTGCCCTCTGTCGGGCCCGCATATACAGGTAATTTGCAAGCCTTCGCCGTGAGTTTATTCAAATATTCGTCCCGGCTGCCGCCGCCGACGATATTTAAACTCGTATATTTTTTGCCCGTCAGCTTTTCAAGTGCCTTTATCGTCTCGGCGTAGCTTTCCGCCAGACTGTGGTATACACAGGAGAGCATCTCCGGCACCGTCGGTTCTTTGAAGCCCTGCTTCATAAGCTCGTTTTTCACCGCCGCACACATGTTTTTCGGCGCCAAAAAGCGCTCTGCGTTCACGTCCACACGGCCCTTATAGTCCGCCGCGCTCTGCGCAAGCTCCGTCAACTTGTCAAAGCTGTTCTCGTCTCCAAGCTCCTGCCGCATATTCTGCAGCATCCAAAGGCCCATGATGTTTTTCAAATACCGATAGCGGTACTCATACCCGCCCTCGTTCGTAAAATTCTGCGCACGGCTCTCGTCGTTCGTCACCGGCGCTTTCAGCTCCACGCCAATGAGGCTCCACGTGCCGCTCGAAAGGAACACCGCGTTCTCATCCTTCGCCGGCACCGCCAAAAATGCGGAAGCCGTGTCGTGCGAAGCCGCAAGCCGCACCGTCAAATCAAAGCCGACCTTCTCCTTCACGCGCTCCGTCAGCCCGCCGAGCGCTTCACCCGGCTTGTGCAGCGCGCCGAAGATTTTCTCCGGCAAACCCACCCGCGCTATGATCTCCTTGTCCCATGTCTTATGTTCTGCCGAGACCATCGCCGTCGTGCTCGCGTTCGTGTATTCGTTCACGGCCACGCCCGAAAGCCTGTATGCCAGATAATCCGGGATCATCAAAAGCTTTTCGGCCTTTTCAAATACATCCGGCATTTCTTTTTTCTGCGCCGCCAGCTGATACACCGTGTTGAACTTCTGCATCTGAATGCCCGTTCTTCCGTACAGCCACGCAAACGGCACCGTTTTTTCCAGCTCGTCCGGCACCGTCTCCGTGCGGCTGTCGCGGTACGCCACCGCCGGGCAGATGCGTTCTCCGTTTTTACCGAGCAAAACATAATCCACTGCCCACGTGTCCACCGCCACGCTCTCGGGCGCAGTCTCACACGCCGCAATGCCGTCTATCACTTCATTTTCAAGGCGGTCAATGTCCCAGCACAAATGGCCGTTTTGGTCTTCCGCCCCGTTTTTAAAACGGTAGATTTCTTTCAGCTTCAGTTTTCCGTCCTCGAGCCACCCCAAAATGTGCCGCCCGCTTGAAGCCCCAATGTCCACCGCCAAATACGTTTTCATATAAGCCCTCCGTTTTTTCGTTTACAGCAATAGTATAGCAGGAATTGTGTTCAAAAATAAGGACGTTGTTTTCACTTAAAACTATCTTTATTTTAACTTTTCTTCTGCCGCACAGAATTTTCTCCCGCCAAACTGCACAAATCCGCGCTTCACTTTTCGGCACACAGCAAAAGAATTCCGCCGAAATAGGTTGACAATCCAAGGCTTTCAAGCTAAAATGAACACATAAATTGTACATACAACTTCTGAGGAGAGATCAGATCTATGGCAAAACAGGCAAAACTCACCATTGAAAAAGATTTCCAAATTTCTAAAATCGATAAGCGCATCTACGGCTCGTTCATCGAGCACCTCGGCCGTGCAGTATACGGCGGCATCTGGCAGCCGGGCCACCCCACTGCCGATGAAGACGGCTTCCGCCGCGACGTACTCGACCTCGTGCGCGAGCTGCAAGTGCCGATTGTCCGTTACCCCGGCGGCAACTTCGTCTCCAATTTCTACTGGGAAGACAGCGTAGGCCCCGTAGAAGACCGCCCGAAGCGCCTTGAGCTTGCATGGCGCAGCACAGAGCCGAACTATATCGGCATCAACGAGTTCGCAAAGTGGGCGAAAAAGGCCGACACGCAGATCATGCAGGCTGTCAACCTCGGCACACGCGGCATTGAAGCAGCGTGCAACCTGCTCGAATACTGCAACCACCCGTCCGGCACCAAATACAGCGACCTGCGTGTCAAGCACGGCGTCAAAGACCCGCACAACATCAAGGTCTGGTGCCTCGGCAACGAAATGGACGGCCCGTGGCAAACCGGCCACAAGACCGCCGACGAATACGGCCACCTTGCCGATGAGACCGCCAAAGCCATGAAGCAGATTGACCCGTCCATCGAGCTCGTGCTCTGCGGCAGCTCCAGCACGGGCATGCCCACATTCCCGGAGTGGGAAAACACCGCGCTCTCCTGGGCGTATGACAGTGTTGATTACATCTCCCTGCACCAGTACTACGGCAACCGCTTCAACGATACCGCAAACTTCCTCGCCCAGAGCGACGACATGGATCACTTCATCCGTACCGTCATCGCCACGTGCGATTTCGTCAAGGCGAAGAAGCGCGCAAAGAAAAACATCAACCTCAGCTTCGACGAATGGAACGTCTGGTTCCACGCCGATGCCACCGATGCCGACACCATGAAGAACCGCCCGTGGCAGATCGCGCCGCACCTGCTCGAAGACCACTACGATTTTGAAGACGCCCTGCTCGTCGGCCTCATGCTCATCACGCTGATGAAGCACTCCGACCGCGTAAAAATGGCGTGCATGGCACAGCTCGTCAACGTCATCGCACCCATTATGACCGAAGAAAACGGCCCCGCATGGTGCCAGACGATTTATTATCCGCTGCTCCACGCCTCCAAATACGGCCGCGGCATTGCGCTCCAGCCGGTGCTCACCTCCACAAAGCACGATACCATCGATTTCACCGATGTCACCGACGTCGAGTCCATCGCCGTGTGGAACGACGAAAAGGACGAAGTTACCGTCTTCGCCGTCAACCGCAGCCTGACGGATGACATCGTTCTCGACCTCGACCTGCGCTCCTTCGGCGATTACCGCCTCGCAGAGCACATCGTCCTTGAAAACCCGGATATGAAGGCCGTCAACACCGCTGAGCACAGCGCCGTCACCCCGAAGCTCCATACGGACAGAACCGAAAAAGACGGCAATTTCTATAAAGCGAACCTCACGAAAACCTCGTGGAATGTTTTGAGATTCGTGAAGTAAACCGAGCTTCCGAAAAGTGTAGTTAAAAGTTTCGCCCGCCTTTTCAATGGCGGCAAATTCTTAGAAATAAAGCAACGCCGCACCCTCGTTTTCCTCATCGAGCGTGCGGCGTTATTCTATGCGTACTAACCTCTCTGCCTCAACCGATACTCCCTTGGTGTCACACCGTACATTTCCGAAAACGCCCTGTAAAAATAGCTCGTGTTCTCATACCCCACCGCCATGATAATATCGCTCACGGAAAGCTTCGTGCCGGAAAGCAGCGCCGCCGCTTTCTCCATTCGCTTGCGCCGCAAAAGCGATTTAAACGTGAACCCTGTCGTGCTGTGTACCGCCGCGCTGAGGTACGAAATCGTCACACCGTACTTTTCCGCAATGTCCGTCAAGCTCGCCGTGCGGTAATTTTCTTCAATCTCCCGCAGTGCCGTCATCACAAGTGCGCTGTGATCGCCCTCGTTTTCGCTCGCCGCCAGCTTATCCGTGCAGTTCAAAAGCTCCAAAAACAGCAGCGCCATCGTGTTCTGCGTAATGCGTCTGCGGTTTTTCGTGTCGTTCACAAGCGTCCAAACGAGGTTTTCAACGAGATTCTGCACCGGCAGCACATCCGCAACTCTAAACAGTAAAAAATCCGAGCCCCCCGCGCGGCTGATGCTGTTCGCGATGAACCGCCCAAGCGCGTTGTCCGCGCCGATGCGCTCCAACGCCGTATCAAAGAACTGCGGCAGCACAATGAAATTCACCGCAATGTCCTCATATTCCGCACGTTCTATCTCATGCGAAGCGCCGCGCCCCAGAAACAGCAGCTCGCCCGCATGTACGGTGATGGGCTCGCCGCCGTTGATGCGGTGCACCGTCTTGCCGGAGCACATGTACATGATTTCAATATAGCTGTGCGCGTGTCTGGGAAACGGTGCAAACCGCGTGTGCGCGCGCACGGAGATGAGCCGCCCGCGCTCCAAAAGCTTCTCGCTGTCCACCGTAAACACCGCCCGCGCCGTGTACGCCGCCTTGTCCACCGCGCCGCCGTCCAAAATACGCTGTTCCTCCGGCGTGATGACCCGTAGCCTGCGCATGAGTTCCTCGGTCATTTAGAGGATCAGCTCGCTTTCGTAGTATTTTTCCTGAAAATCGAGAATTTTCAGGATTTCCTCCGCCGTGTAAACACCGGTCTTTTCCGCCGCCACCCACTTGTCTTCCACGTCGTTAAAGCGATGCACCACCGCGATCACCACGCCGTCAAAGGTTTTAAGCGGCTCCGTTGGACCCAAAATGTACACGTCCTGCTCGGCGTTATCCCCCGCCATCACGCCCGGCACATAGCCGTAGTTCACGGGGTAGATCATCTCCGGATAGCGCGGGTGCGCAGAGCCAAGCGGCCTGTCCGTCACGCAGTGCACGGGCTTTCCGAGCACATTTTTGTAATCCTCCCGCGTCCTGTGCAGCGCATTTAGGCGCGCATCTTCTTTTTCCTGCCACGCTTCGCGGGTAAGCTTCTCTCCGTCCACCGTAATCTCTTTCACGCCGCTGTTTTCAAAAATCATCGCCGCAACGCTTTCCACCGCTTCCGTACGCTCGGTGGAAAATTCACCGAAGTCCGTCACGACTTCCACCGTATCACCCTTTTCGGTGCAGATCACCGTGCCGTATTCGTTTTTATATTTCTTGTGCACCGCGCGCCAGCCGTTCGCCGAAGGCATCATCAAAAGCGTCGGTGTCTTTTTCTCCTTAAAAATCATGCGTTTTCCTCGCTAAAATTCAAGATGAGCTCCACCGGGCAATGGTCGCTGCCCATCACGTCGGAGAGGATCTTGCTGTCCGCCAAATTCTTTTTCAGCTCCTCCGTGATGAGGAAATAGTCAATGCGCCAGCCGACGTTCTTTTCTCTTGCCTTGCCCATATACGACCACCAGGAATACGCGTCCTTTGCATCGGGATACAATTCGCGGAACGAATCCACAAAACCCGCCGCGAGCAGTTCGGAAAACTTCCCTCTTTCTTCGTACGAAAATCCCGCGCTGCCGATGTTCGGCTTTGCGTTTTTGATGTCGATGCGCCTGTGTGCCACATTCATGTCGCCGCACACAATAACCGGCTTCGTTTCGTGCAGCCTTTCGAGATACGCGCGGAACTTATCCTCAAACGCCATGCGAAAATCAATGCGCACAAGCTCTTTTTGAGCGTTCGGCGTGTACACGGTCACAAGGTAAAACTCCGGGAATTCCGCGCAGATCACGCGCCCCTCGCAGTCAAACTGTTCGTCGCCGATGCCATACGTCACATTAAGCGGCTCTGTTTTTGTAAAGATCGCCGTGCCGGCATACCCTTTTTTCTCAGCGGAGTTCCAGAATTCCGTGTACCCCGCAAAATCAAAATCCGCCTGCTCGCGCTGCATTTTCGTTTCCTGCAAGCAGATAACATCGGGGTCTTCCGCCGCTAAAAAGTCATTAAAACCCTTTGTCATGCAGGCGCGCAACCCGTTTACGTTCCAAGAAATCAACTTCAAAGCAAAATCACTTCCAATTTCAAATTAAATATGGTATACTGAATTTTATGAACGGTCTTTCTTCCCGAAAGACCTCTATGAAAGGAGTTATTCGGTATGCAGAATCCTATTGTTACTTTCGAGACCACCCGCGGCACCATCAAGGCGGAGCTTTACCCCGAGATTGCGCCGAACACGGTCAACAACTTTATTTCCCTCATTCAGAAGGGCTTTTATGACGGCACCATCTTCCACCGCGTCATCCCTGGCTTCATGATCCAGGGCGGCGACCCGGAAGGCACCGGCATGGGCGGCCCCGGCTACGGCATCAAGGGTGAGTTCGCTATGAACGGCTTCAAGAACGATCTGAAGCACACCACCGGCGTACTCTCCATGGCAAGAAGCCAGCGCCCGAACAGCGCAGGCAGCCAGTTCTTCATCATGGTCGATGACGCTCCGCATCTCGACGGCCAGTATGCCGCATTCGGCAAGGTCACCGAGGGCATCGATGTCGCACAGGCCATCGTTTCCTCCCCGCGCGATTGGTCCGACCGCCCGCGCGAAGATCAGGTCATGACGAAAGTCACCGTCGAGACCTTCGGCGTTGATTACGACGAGCCCGTCACCGGCCCCGAGCGCGGCTGATTTTAATCGCAAACGTTAAAGCCGAACGCACAGAAACCGTACCTTTTCAGGTGCGGTTTTTTATTTTACTCTACCCTTGCCAGTACAAGTGAACATTCTTCTGTTTTCTCGTCGCCGTAGCGGAACGCCCCGTGCAGCACGCTTTCCGCGTCGCGGCACTTTTCTGCGCTCGCACCGTACAGCTCGGCGATCACCTCGCCTTTTTGTACCGCGTCGCCCACCGTCTTTTTCAGCACGATGCCCGCGCCGTAGTCGAGCATATCGTCGGCCTTCTCGCGTCCGGCGCCGAGCCGCACACTTGCCATGCCCACCTGCTCCGCGTTGATATGCACCACATACCCACTGCGCGGCGCGCACACGTCTTTTCTCACCGGCGAAAGCGCAAACCGCTCGGGTTCTCTCAAGTACCGCACATCCGCGCCCTGCGCCTCGGCCATTTCGCAGAATTTCTCAAACGCTTTGCCCGTCTCCAGTGCCGTTTTCGCTTTCTTCCGCGCGTGTTCAAGGCTCTCCGCCTGCTCGCCGAGCCAGATCATGTTTGCCGCAAGCTCCAAACACTCTTCCGTAAGGTCTTCCGGCCCGCGCCCGTGCAGCGTCTCCAAAACTTCCAGCACCTCCAAGGTGTTGCCCACGGCGTGCCCAAGCGGCCTGTCCATATCGGTGATGAGCGCCGCTGCGCGCCTGCCGGAAAGCTTCGCAATCTCCACCATTTCCTCGGCGAGCATAATCGCGTCCTCCGTTGTCTTCATAAATGCGCCGCTGCCCGTCTTCACGTCCAGCAAAATCCGCTCTGCGCCGGAAGCAATCTTCTTGCTCATGATGCTCGAAGCGATGAGCGGTACGCTCTCCACCGTCCCGGTCACGTCGCGCAGCGCGTAAAGCTTCTTGTCCGCCGGACACAGCTCGCCCGTCTGTCCGATCATCGCGCACCCGATCTTATTGATCTGCGCTGTAAATTCCTCCGGAGAAAGATCGATCCGCATACCGGGAATGCTCTCAAGCTTATCCGCCGTGCCGCCCGTGTGTCCAAGCCCGCGACCGCTCATCTTGGCAATCTTCACCCCGCACGCCGCGCAAACAGGCACAATAACCATGCTCGTCTTGTCACCCACGCCGCCCGTGGAATGCTTATCCACCGTCACGCCGTGTATCGCGGAAAGGTCGGCCATGTCGCCGGAATGCGCCATCGCCAAGGTCAGTTCCGCCGTCTCCTCGTGCGTCATGCCGTTTAAATAAATCGCCATCAAAAGCGCCGAAAGCTGATAGTCCGGGATACTCCCGTCTGTGCATCCGCGCACAAAATATTCAATCTCGTCCTTTGTCAGCGTCCCGCCGTCCCGCTTTTTGCGGATAATGTCCAAAATATGCAGCACAAAAATCACCGCCTTTTTTACCGCTTCGCTTTTTCGCCCAGAACGTCTCTCGGCGAAAAGCTCTGCGGCAGCAAATCCTTTAATGTGTAAACCTTTTCTTCACCGGGCTTTGCAAGAATGAGCACAAACGCGTCCCCGCAAAACTCCCGCATCACCTGCCTGCACACGCCGCACGGCGCGCAAAAGTCTTCGGGCTCCTCGCCCGCCTTGCCGCCCGCGATTGCAACAGCGACGAAATCTCGCTCGCCCTTTGCAATCGCCGTAAAAAACGCCGTGCGCTCCGCACAGTTCGTCGGCGTAAACGCAGCGTTTTCAATGTTCACGCCCGTGTATATTTTACCGCTTTTCGCAAGCAGCGCCGCGCCCACCGCAAAGCCGGAGTACGGGCAGTACGCTTTTTTCCGCACATCAAGCGCCGCTTCCGAAAGCTTTTTTATGACCTCATTTGTCATGTCCGTCCACCGCCTCAGAGGCAACCGTCAGCGCTACCTCCATCATCTGCGTGAACGTCTTCTGTCTCTCTTCGCTCGAGGTCGATTCCCCCTTCAGCGGCAAGTCGGATACCGTCGTGATGGAAAGCGCCTGCTTGCCCGCGCGCGCCGCCGTCATATACAGCGCCGCCGTCTCCATTTCCACGGCCAGAACGCCCATTTTTTTCCATTCGGCGGTCTCATTTTCACAGTCGCCGTAGAAAATATCGCTCGTCAACACGTTGCCGACGCGATAACGTAAGTTCTTCTCCCGCGCCGTCTGCACCGCTTTTTCAAGCAGTTCAAAGCTCGCCGTCGGCGCAAATGTGCCCGGCAAACGGTACTGGTGCGCAAAGTTCGAGTCCGTGCACGCGCCCATCGCCAATACTAAATCGCGCAGCTCCACGCCGTCCGCAATGCCGCCCGCCGTACCGATACGAATGATCGCTTCCACATCGTAGCAATGATACAGCTCGTAGCTGTATATGCCCATAGAAGGCATACCCATGCCGCTGCCCATTACGGAAACACGCTTGCCGTTATACAAGCCCGTATAACCCAGCATTCCGCGCACCGTATTAAAGCACACGGCATTTTCCAAAAACGTCTCCGCAATGAATTTCGCCCTGAGCGGGTCTCCCGGCATCAAAACCACCTTTGCAATATCGCCCTTTTTTGCTTCGTTATGCGGTGTCATAAAATTTTCCTCCCGAATTCAAATTTCAAATCATGCAAAATGCGTTTCGCCGTCTTTATAATAAACCTCACTGCATTCCGGCGTCTCAAAAACATGCACTAAGCCCTCAAAGCTTTCCACCGTCTGGTGCTCGAAAAGCTCTTCCCGCGGCAGCCAGAACGCATCGCCTTCTTCGGAGCCGTGCAGCTCGCCCGTAAATTTATCCGCGCGGAACAAAAACACAATGTACCGCACGCCGTTATCAAGCCAGAACTGCTTCACACCGCACAGCGTCGGGTTTTCGATCGTCAGCCCGGTCTCTTCACGGATTTCGCGAATGACCGATGCCGTGATGGATTCCCCCGCTTCCACGTGCCCGCCCGGGTAAACGATACCCGACCAGTTCGGGTCAAGACGGTTCTGCACGAGTACGTTGCCCTTGCCGTCCTCCACCATGCACATGTTTGTCAGCTCCACCGTTTCTTTTCTGCCCATTTTTCTCACTCCCCAAATAGCACAATGCCGCGCAGAACAAACCCTCATTTCCTGCGCGGCACCGTTATTATTAGAATTTACACAATGCCCGCTTTTGTGATGGTCTCAAGCTCCGCACGCGTCGGCAGACCCTCATTGTCGCCCCGGTGTGTAATCTGTATCGAGCCGATTACCGTGCCGCGCGCCGCAGCCTCCTGCAAGGACATGCCCTCCGCCACAGCGGAGAGGACGCCCGCCGCAAAGCCGTCGCCCGCGCCAACCGTGTCCACAATTCTTTTCACCGGGAATGCCGGCACCGTGCCGTGCTCGCCGCCCGTGGACCAGTACGCGCCCTTGTCGCCCAGCTTCACAATCACGCTGTCTACGCCGCGCTCGTGGTAAAACTCCGCAATACCCTCCGGCGTGTCACGCTTTGTGAGAATTTTGCCCTCACTAAGGCCCGGCAAAACGAGGTCTGCTTCCTGTGCGAGGCTGTTCAGCGTGCGCACCATCTCTTTTTCGTCCTTCCAAAGCTGCGGGCGCAGGTTCGGGTCAAACGAAATAAACATATCCAGCGCCTTCGCGCGGCTCATCAATCGTTTCACCGCGTCCAATGCCGACTTCGACACCGCCGGAAAAATACCCGTCACGTGCAGAAAATCACATCCGTATAAGTCGAGCTTATCGATGTCATGCGTCGAGATCTGCGAAGCCGCGCTGTTTCGCCGGAAATACGCGATCTTCGGGTCGCCCGCCTCGGTCCTGCCTTTCATCATAAAACCGGTCGAAGCCGTGTCCGTCACGGTCACAAGCGCGTCGGAAACGTGGTTGCCTTTCATGCTCTTTAAAATGCGTTTGCCCACCGGGTCGTCGCCGAGGCGCGTGCAGTACAGCGCTTCATGGTCAAGGCGGGAAAGTCCCACCGCCACGTTATATTCCGCACCGGCCACAGCCGCCGAAAAGTGTGTCACATCCTCCAGCTCGCCGAGCTCCTCCGCAATGAAAAGCCCCATCGGCTCGCCGACCAGCACAATACGCCCGCGCACCTCGTCCTCCGGCTCGTCCACAGCTTTCTGCAGTTCAGCTTCGTTTACAAACTCCATCTTCATAGCGTTTCCCCTTTTAAACCGTCGTCTTTACCACCGTGCAGTGGCCATTAATCTTAATTTTGCCGCTGCCGGCCGGTACAAACAGGCTGTCCGCCGGCTTGAACTCCACTTCGTTCTCGCTGCCGACAACCTTGCCGCTGCCTTCCGTCACAACAAGCGACGCAAACGAATCGCCCGTCACATCAATTTCGACTTCGCCGTCCACAACATATTTCTCCGTCGTAAAGTACGGGCAGGAAGCCAGCGCGCACTTTGTGCCTCCGGGAATCTCCTCCGGCTTGCCCTGCTTGTCGGACGTGTCGCTCGGGGTCAGCTTGGAAACGTCAATGGCCTTATCAATATGCAGTTCACGCAGCTTGCCGTCCGCACCGCGGCGGCCGTAGTCGTACACGCGGTATGTCGTGTTGGAATTCTGCTGAATTTCGCAAATGAGAATTCCCGCGCCGATTGCGTGGATCGTACCGGACTGAATGAAGAACACGTCGCCCTTCTTCACGTCGGCCTTGTAAAGCACATCCGTCAGCGTGTTGTCTTCAATGCGCTTTTTGAATTCCTCTTTCGTCAGCGTACGGTTCACGCCGAAATACAGCGAAGCACCCGGCTCGCAGTCCACAACGTACCACATCTCGGTCTTGCCGTATTCGCCCTCCACGCGCAGCGCATATTCATCGCTCGGGTGCACCTGCACGGAAAGCGGCTGCTTCGCATCGATGAACTTGATAAGCACCGGGAACTCCTTAAACTTCGCACCGTTCACACCGAGCGCCTTCGCACCGACTTTTTCCAGATACTCGCCGAATTTCAGCCCGTCGTATTCACCGCCATCTATCACGCTCTGGCCCGCCGGGTGCGTAGAAAGCTCCCAGCTCTCCGCAACCTTTTCATAGTCGCACTTTTTGCCGTAAACGTCGCGCAGCTTTGTGCCGCCCCACAGATAGTCCTTAAATGCCGGGGATAGTTTCTCAATCTTCATATTCATTCGTTCCTTTCAAACTGTTTTATATCAAAATTTATCGTCTTGTCGATTCTTTCTCGTGCAGCGGCATATCGAGCACAAGTGGCTGCTCCGGGTCGCTGCTGCGCAGCATGTGGATGAGCTTATTCGCCGCGGCTCTGCCCATCTCCACCTTCGGGTGCACAAAAGAGGTAATCTTCACCGGCGAGTATTCCGAAATGCTCGAATCGTCAAACCCGATGACGAGCACATCCTCGGGCACGCGCACATTGTGCTTCTGTAAGAGGTCAATCACCCCATACGCAATCTGGTCGTTGTAGCACACAATGCCGTCACACCCGCGCAGGCGCTCAAACATGTAGTCGCTGTTATCGGGGCGAAAAAGCCTGCTGCGCTCGGCCGTCGTGTACCAAACCACATTGTCGTCGCCAAGGACGCATCCGTTGTGGATAAGCCCCTCGGAAAAGCCCGCGTAGCGCCCGTGGCCCTGCATGTCGTCAGATTTAAACACGCCGCCGATACGTCTGCACCCCTTTTCAATCAAGAGGTCGACCGCCTGCAAGCCGGCCTTGCGGTCGTCCGTCACCACGTAAACAGAATCGGGTAAATCGCGGTAATAGCTGTTGAAAAACACCACCGGCACGCCCATTTTTTCAAGCCTGCGGTAAAGCTCCACGTTCGGGTTCGGGAACGCCGTCTTCGTGCCCTCCACAATCACTCCGTCCACGCGGCGGGAGATGAGCGACTGCAAAATGCGCGCTTCCTCCTCCACGTGGTTGTTCGTCACATTCAGGGTCAAATCATAGCCCGCGTTCGTCAGCGTTTCCTCAATGCCGCGGATGATCGTCGGAAAAATATAGTCGGAAATATACGTCGTCACAATGGCGATGCTGTTGCCGCGCGGCGTGCGTCGGCTCTCGGAGCTGATATACGTGCCGCTGCCGCGTCTGCGTTCAATGAGCCCCTCCTGCTCGAGGACGGAAAGCGCCTGCCGCACAGTTTGGCGGCTGTACCCGAACTGCTCGGAAAGCGTGTTTTCAGATTCCATGCGTTCGCCGGGCTCATATTCGCCGTTTTTGATCTTCTCCTTGATGGTATCCACCAGAAAGCGATATTTCGCAGTTTTCTTTTCTGTGTCCGCCATGTCATCGTTCCTTTCAAAAAGGATACCTGTTTGCACAGGTTCAATACAACCTTATTATAAAAAGCCGTACAACTTTTTGCAATACCTTTCGCAAAATTTGTACGGACTTATTTTCAAGATATTTTGCAAAAGCACCGGAAAGTACGAAAATTTTGAGGAAAAACGCCGCCGCACAGCCCAAAAAGCCATGCAGCGGCAAACATTCCATTTCTTCACTTTCAGCCGAGCATCGCATTGATTTCCGCAAGCACACGCTCATACGCTTCGTTCAGCTTTGCGGCTTCCTCTTCCGTGCCGTCCAGCTTCGCCGTTTCGTACTCTTCAAGCAGCTCCGCAGCATCCTGCTGCAAGCGGTCAAGCGTATCTGCGCCCACAGCTTTTTCGATCTCTGTCTCGACTTCCTGCTGTTCCGTCAAGCCCTGCGCCCAATCCGTCTTGGTGTCCGCTTCTGTCTGACGCACTGCGGTAGCATTCATGGCATCCGGGTCGGTCACGTTCGCCTCCGTTTTCGGCGGCACAGCACACGCGGTCAGCAATCCCATCAGTAAAACAAGTAAAATTACAACGGTTCTTTTCATAGCAAATTCTCCCTTCCTCATTGTACCGGAATCGCTTATATTAAAACCATCGGACTCAACTCCTTTATTTAACTAAAGTATACTGTATTCAAGTCTTTTTGTCAATAATTTTACACAGATTTATCCGCATAATCCCTGCGTTTTTGTATTTTTAGTCTTTGCCTCTCATTCGTACTTTTTCCCTCTGTCCAGCATAAAAAGGCGGCATTGCCGCCTTTCGGGAGACCCCCTAATTGGGTCTCCCACGTGCAAACAGTCCACTGGGCTGTTTGCACTCCCATCCTGATTTCTTATAGGCAAAAAGTGTTTCGTCGTCTACGGACGACGACCAAGGGTTTCACCCTTGGAACCTGACAAGCTTTTGAAAAAGCTTGAGCAAAACTTTATTAGCCCGTTTGCACGCAACTACACAGAAAAACCGCCGTGCGGAAAAACTCCCACACGGCGGCTCTGATTTATCAAATTTTGCCCGTCTTATTCCACGGTCAGGTCAAACTTAAACGTGAACGTCTCGTCGTCAAACTGCATCGCCTTCGCAAGGCGCGGACCGCAGCTGTTGGAGCCTACGCCGCTCATCTTGCAGTCGAAGCAGAACACATTGTCGGGGCTTTCCGTAAGCTCGTAATTGTGCATCTTCTCCGTCATTTCCTCCTGCGTGTAGTGCGAAAGGTTGAACGAGAAGTCCTCCGGGCTCGTCACGGTCACAGCGCCCGCGCCGTCTGTGATCGTCACCCGCGCACAGCCGAAGTGGCTGCCGTTCTCCTGCGGCTTCACATAGTCCTCAAAAAGGTCGTCCGCCGTCTGCGCAAAGTGACCCAGCGAAGACGCATGGTGCTTGTCGCAGTACGATTCATACGGGCCGTAGCCGTAATACTCCGCCGTGTCAAACGATTTCGGCAGGAACATTCTAAGGCCGAATCTCGGCAGGAACGGACGCTCCATGTCGCGCTTACCGTTGATCTCCGCTCTTACCTTGCCCTCGGCGTCCACCGTAAAGCGGCAGTCAAGGTGCAGGAACGGTCTGCGATACACCGCCGCAAGGCTCAGCTTGCAATCGATCAGAACAACGCCGTCTTCCTCTTTCGCGTTGCAGGCATAGACTTTTATCGCGGGTTCGTTGTAGCCGGCCTGCTCCCATTCCTTGCGCACAAACTGGTCGTTGTCCGTCGGTGCACGCCACACGTTCCACGTCATCGGGCGGGTCATAATGTTCACATTGTTCTTCACCATAGACGTAAACACGCCCTCGGTCTTCGAGAACACATAACGGAAGCTGTCGCCCGTCACCGTCACGGCGCGGCTGTCCTCCTCCGCAACAACAAAGCCCTTTCTAAGCGCCTCTTCCTTGCGTGCCCCGCGGGAAACGATCAGCTGGTCAAAGCCGAGCGGGTGTCCCTTCTCAAAGAACACGCTGTCGTTCTTCTTCGCGCTGTACTGCAGAAGCACCGCCACGTCGCCCTCCGTCGGAATTGCATCCGGCAGCGTAATGACGCCGCTTTCGTGCGGGGCAATCTTGATGTCGTCCATCACGCCGCAGGCCACCGTATCGCCGTCCTGCTGAATCTCCCAGGAAAGCGTCAAAAATTCTTCCGTGTTCGTAAAATCGCGGTAATTCGTCAGCTGAAATTCCCCCGTTTCGCGGTTCACAAGCGCCGCGCGTACCGGGCGAATGACGTTTTTATATTCGAGTAAACCCGTATGCGGTGTGCGGTCGGGGTACACAAGGCCGTCCATGCAGAAGTTGCCGTCATGCGGATATTCGCCAAAGTCACCGCCGTAGCGGAAAATATCGCGGTTGTCGGGCGTCGTGCCGCCGTAAACGGCGTGGTCGCACCATTCCCAAACAAAGCCGCCCATAAAGCGGTCATACTTCATGATCAGCTGCTGGTACTGCTCCGCATCTCCGGGGCCGTTACCCATCGCGTGGATGTACTCGCAAAGCACCAAGGGCTTCGTGTACTTCGGGTCGACCATATATTCATCAATCCACTCCGGCGCCGAGTACATGCGGCTCTCCGTCGTCAGGGAAGACAGGTCGTTCTTGTGGCCGCGCGCATCGTAATACGTGTTCTCGTAGTGCGTCAAGCGGGATGGGTCATATTCGCGCACCCATGCGCCGGCCTTCTCAAAGCTCGAGCCCCAGCCGGTCTCATTGCCGTAAGACCACATCAGCACGCACGCGTTATTCTTGTCGCGGATGACGCTGCGCTGAATTCTGTCCATAATCGCCTTGTCGAAAATCGGGTTCAGTGCGTTGTCCGCATATTCGTCCATGCCGTAGCCGCCGGTCTGCGCCGCCGCACCGTGGCCCTCAATGTCCGCCTCGGCAATAACATAGAAGCCGTATTCGCTGCAAAGCTGTAAGAACCACGGCGCGTTCGGGTAGTGGCTTGTGCGCACTGCGTTGATGTTATGCTGCTTCATCAGGAACAGGTCGCGCTTCGCCTGCTCGCGGCTGATGGTGTAGCCCGTCACCGGGTCGCTGTCGTGGCGGTTCACGCCGCGCAATTTGATTTTCACATTGTTGAAATACAGAACGCTGTCGCGGATCTCAATTTTGGAGATGCCCACCTTCTGCTCAATCACTTCATCCGCCGTGCGGAACACGATCGTGTACTGGTACGGGTCCTCGGCATTCCAAAGATGCGGGTTTTCGAGCGCAAAGTTCGGCTCCGCGCCCGCCGTGCTTTCGAGCAGAGCGCCCTCGGCGTCGTACAGCTCCGCCGTCACGTCCGGCAGCCCGATAAAGTCCATCTCCACGCGGATATCCGCATGGGAAAGGTCATCGCTCACCGTCGTCTTTACAAAGTAATCGCGGATGTGCGCCAAAGGTCTGCGGATGAGGTACACGTCACGGAAAATACCGCTCATGCGCAGCTTGTCCTGATCTTCCAGGTACGAGCCGTCACACCACTTTACAACCAGCACCGCCACGGAGTTTTCACCCTCGTTCAGTAAATCGGTGATGTCAAACTCGCTTGTCGAATGCGAAACCTGGCTGTACCCTGCAAACTGCTCGTTGATCCACAGATAGAAGCAGGAGTCCACGCCCTCAAAGTTCAAATAAATTTTCTGCGTCAGATCTTCCGCGTTCATGCAGAAGCGGCGCAGATAAAGGCCGCAGGGGTTCTCGTCCGGCACATACGGCGGGTCATACGGGAACGGATAGCGCACGTTCGTGTACTGGTGGCGGTCATAGCCCGCGTTCTGCCAGCAAGACGGCACCTCAATCTCGTCCATATCCTCTTCGTCAAAGCAAATCTCACCCTCGGAGCCCTCCGGGAACACGTCTAAAAACGAGTCAAAATACCGAAACGACCATGTGCCGTTCAAAAGACACACTCTTGTGGATTCTTCCCCGTCCTCCGGTGCCTTCGGCAAGAAGTAGCTGCGGTTCTGGCAGGTACCCACGTGCAGCACGTCCGGATTTTCGTGCATTTTCTGAAATTCCATTTTCAATACCGTTCCTTTCCTGCGTGAAAACGTTTTCCACGCGTGTGTTGAAACACTCCAAAATTCAGTTGAAGCGATTTAGAACCTATGCTATAATGAGCGTACACAGATGGGGATTTTTCCGCATCCCCTCTACTACAAGATTACATGAAAAAAAGGTGCGGGTCAAGTCCGTAACCAAATAAATTTTGAGAAAGGAACAAAAACCATGACGATACAAATTCTGCTCGCCGCCCTGTTCCTTGCGGCAGTGCTGTGGCTCGGCTTTCGTGCCGCGCCGGAAACGGAGGGCGCCCCCGTCCGCCGCGCCCGTATAAAAGAAGCTACGGTCTTCGGCCTGCCCCCCGTGCCCGTCTTCTGCGCCGTGCTCGCTTTGGGGCTTATCCTGCGCTTTATTCTGGGCTACAACATCAACGGGTTCGAGGCCGACATCTCCTGCTTTAAAGCGTGGGCCGCCTATACGCACGACTACGGCTTTAATAACATGTATTACCGGGACTTCTTCCTCGATTATCCCCCCGGCTATCTCTATGTGCTCTACATCGTTGAGGCGTTCCGCCGCTTGTTCGGTGTCGACCAATACGCGCAGAGCTATACGCTCATGATAAAGCTCGCGCCCATTTTGTCGGACATCGCCTGCGCCGCGGCACTTTGGGTACTCGCCCGCAAAAAGCTCGGTGAAAAAAGCGCACTCCTTATCGCGTTTGCCTATCTTTTCTGCCCCGCCGTCATCGTCAATTCCTCCGTCTGGGGTCAGGCCGATAGCTTCTGCGCGCTTCTGCTCCTCTGCACACTGCTGCTTCTCTGGTACAACCACACGCCGCTCGCCGCGTTCGTCTACGGCTTCGGCATCTTAAGTAAGCCGCAGATGCTCATTTTCGCGCCGGTGCTCATTTTCTGGGTCATCCGCAAAAAGGACTGGAAAAACCTCGTCCTCGGGCCCATCATCGCCCTTGCGACGATTCTCCTGTTCTCCACGCCGTTTATAAAGAATTTCGATTACCTGAAGCTCATCGAAATCTACACCGGCACCATCGATTATTATAATTACTACACCATCAACGCCTATAACGTCTGGGCACTCTTCGGGCTCAACTGGGCTGCCCTGCCGGAGCACAGCACTTGGCTGCAATTCGGCGTGCCGCTCGCAACCGTCCTCGCAGGCCTCTTACTGCTGAAATCGAAGCGCGACGACGCCGTTTTCGCCTGCCCCACCGTTTTGATGTTCACGGTCTACATTTTCTGCGTCAAAATGCACGAGCGTTATCTGTTCCCCGTGCTCCTGTGCCTGCTGCTCACCTACGTTTTCACAAAGGAAAAGCGCTTCCTGCTCCTGTTCGCGGGCACATCCACGGTGCATTTTTTGAACGTTGCCTATGTGTTGTACCTCAATAACGCCTACATTTCCCCCACGTCCATTCAAATCCTGTTCCTCTCCGCGCTGCACGTGCTCCTGTACATTTATATGCTCTATATCACGTACCACTGCTTTATTTCCGAAAAAGCCCTGCGCCCGCTCCCTGCGTTTAAAACGCAGAAATCCGCCTCGGCCGAACAGCACACAAAGCCCGCCGCAGCGCCCGAATTCTCCCTCATCACCGACAAGAATCATAACGTCCGCCTGACACGTGTCGATCTTCTCTGCATCGCCGTCGTTACCCTCCTTTACGGCATCGTCGCGTTCACGAATCTCGGTGATCACGAGACCGCCAATACGACATGGACGCCCCAAAACGGCGAATCCGCCGTCTTTGAGACCGACGACGCGTACAGCGAAATTTTCTACCTGCCCGGCATCGCCCCCGCAGATAACGGCATCGGCCAGCGCGTCGGTACCAATATGAAGATTGAGGTTTCAAACGATCAAACCAACTGGACGACCGCCGCCGAAAACACGGACGGCAGCGTCTATGCGTGGAAAAACGTCTCCGTCGCCGCCACCGGCAAATATATCCGCATCACGTCTGTGTGCGACGACCTCGCCATCAACGAGTTCGCGCTCAAAAAGACAGACGGCACCGGCTTTGCAACGCTCACCGCCGTCTCCGGCAACGCGTGGCAGCTCACGGATGAGCAAAACACCGTCCCGCTCTATCCAAGCTACATGAACTCCACCTATTTCGACGAAATCTACCACGCCCGCACCGCCTACGAGCACATTTTGGGACTCGAGCCATATGAAAACACGCACCCCACGCTCGGCAAGCTCATCATCTCGGTCGGCATTCGCATCTTCGGCATGAACCCGTTCGGCTGGCGCTTCATGGGCACGCTATTCGGTGTTCTGATGCTCCCTGCGCTCTACCATTTCTTAAAGCGCCTCTTTGGCTCCACGTTCCTCTGCACCGCCGGTACCGTCCTCTTTGCGTTCGATTTCATGCACTACGTCCAAACACGCATCGCGACCATCGATACCTACGCCGTGTTCTTCATCATTTTAATGTACGACGCCATGCTCGTGTTTATTCAGCACGATTTAAAAACCGACAGCTTCAAAAAGCTCCTGCCCCCGCTGCTTTTAAGCGGCATCTTCATGGGGCTCGGCATCGCAAGCAAGTGGACGGTCGCCTATGGCGCAGTCGGCCTCGCCGTGCTGTTCTTCGGCAAGCTCATCGTCTCTTACCGCGAAGAGAAAAGCCACGCCGCCGTGCAGAAAGCGCTCCTTAATAAATCCATAAAGCTCTGCCTCTGGTGCTGCCTGCTGTTCATCGCCATTCCGTTCGGCATCTACTTTACGGCGTTCCTGCCGCTCACCACATTGCCGCATAACCGCTACGATGTTTTCGGCCGGTTCATCGCGTACCAAACGCATATGTACAACTATCACTCCACGCTGCAGGCGACCCATCCGTTTGAGTCCCCGTGGTATCAGTGGCCGTTCGATATCCGCAACGTGTGGTACTACGGCAATTACAGCGCCGACAGCGAGGGCCACATCCGCACCATTTCGGTGCTCGGCAATCCGCTGTTCTTCTGGGCGTGCGTGCCCGCCACCGTGTACGCGTTCGTAAAGGCCGTAAAACGGCAATCCTGCACCGCGCTCATCTGTGTCATCGGCTTCTTGTCCGCGTATCTGCCGTGGGTACTCGTGCCGCGCTGCACGTTCATTTACCACTATTTCACTGCCGTGCCGTTCATTCTCATCGCGCTCCTCATCGCGTATCAGCGCCTTGAAGAAACAGCTTCCCTGCGCCGCGTCGTCTTCACAAAAGGCGCCGTTACGCTCACAGTCGGCAGAATTCTCCTGCTTGCCTGCGTCCTCGTGCACATTCTTATGTTCATCGCGTTCTACCCCGTGCTCACCGGCACCCTCACCACGCAGAACTACGCCAACGCTTTAGAATGGCTCCCCAGCTGGTTCTTTATCTAACGTAAACCACAGCATATATAAAAAGGGCGGCACAAAGCCGCCCTTCAAGAACCCCCTTGATAGGGTTTCTTACGAAGAACCGTCCCCCGGACGGTTCTTCTATTTTCCTGATCTTGCGTTTGGCAAAAGTATTTCGAGCTCTGCGGAGCTCGACCAAAGGCCTTGCCTTTGGAATCCACGACCTTTTGAAAAAGGTCGTCGAAAACTTTATTTGCCCGCTCTATTTCAGCTCACTTACCCCTTCACCGACTCCGTCGCCGCACTGTTCACCGGCTTATCGAGGTTCTTAATTTCCTTGTTGTAGAGAATTACAAAGAATACAACCGTCACAATGAGCGAAATAAATTCGGAGATTGGGAAGCAGAACCACACAGCGCCGAGGCTGATTTTCGAGAGCAGCCACGCCGCCGGCACCAGCACAACCAGCTGACGCATCACAGACTGCACAAGGCTGTACATGCCGTGGCCCGTCGCCTGAAACAGCGTCGAAAGCGCAATGCCGATCGCCGCCATCGGGAAGTGGATCGCGATGATTCTAAGCGCCGAGTCGCCGATCTCGTGCAGCTCCGGCGTCGCGTTAAAGATGGAAATCAGCGTGCCCGGGCAGATTTCAAACACGATAAGACCCGCAATCTCAATAATAAGCGCAATCACGCAACCGATCTTCACCGCACCCGTCACACGCTTCTTGTTGCGCGCACCGTAGTTGTAGCCCATAATCGGCATGAGCCCCTGCGTCAAGCCGAACACCGGCATAAACACAAAGGACTGCAATTTAAAGTAAACACCGAACACATTCACGGCCACTGCGGAAAATCCTGCCAAAATGCCGTTCATTGCCATGGTCATCAGCGTACCGATGGCGTTCATCACGATGCTCGGCAGACCCACAACGTAAATGTCCTTCATCGTCTTGCCGTGGAAACGGAAGCCCTTAAATTCCAGCGCAATCGCGTGGTTGCCGAAAAACAAAATGCAAAGGCCCACAATCATCGAAAGGATCTGGCCGCCAACCGTCGCATACGCCGCACCGGCCACGCCCATGTTGAAGTTGAAAATGAGGATCGGGTCAAAGATGATGTTTGCCACCGCGCCCACAAGCTGAATGATCATCGGCATCACCATGTTGCCCGTCGCCTGTAACATTTTTTCAATGACCGCCGCAAAGAAGAAGCCGAACGATGCTACCGTCACAATCGTGATGTACGTCGTGCCCATGCTGAGCACTTCCGCGTCCTGCGTGTAAAGCGCCGTAAACGGACGCGCCACGATCGCACCGAAAACTGCAAAGACCACATACGTGATCGCGGAAAGAATAATGCCGTGCGTCGCCGCGTTGTCCGCCGCCTCCTGGTCGCGCTCGCCGAGTCTGCGGGAAATGAGTGAGCTCACGCCCACGCCGGTGCCCACGCCGAATGCCACCAACAGGTTCTGAATCGGGAACGCCAGCGAGACCGCCGTCAGCGCGTTCTGGCTCACCTGCGCCACAAAGTAGCTGTCCACAATGTTGTAAAGCGCCTGAATCAGCATTGAGAACATTGCCGGCAGCGCCATCGTCAAAATCAGCGGCAGCATCTTCGCAGAGCCCATGCGGTTGTTTGCCGGGTCCTCAAGCTTCACCGTTTTTTCCGCCATAAAATCAAACTTCCTTTCTTTTTTGTAAATTCTTTTGCAAATCTCTACGCTCCAAACGCGGTTTTTCGCATGAAAAGACTTCGCCGCAAGCACGGCGAAGTACGCTGTTTAAAGCCTTTAGTTTTCATTTTGTCCGACCGTTATCCTGTTCACAGTCTAAAATCGAACTGATACAGTATAACACACTTTATTTTTCACCGCAACACTTCGCATAAAAACGCGCATTTTCACCAATTCCGCGCTCCAAAATAAGCCCTATCGTCACAGAATATTCACCTTTTGTTCTTGCATTCGACGCAATAAATCGGTACAATAAATACAAACTGGTCATACTCTGCACAAACAGGGGATTTCCGGGAGGAACCGGGGTCGCTTTTCGCCCCGCAATATTGAAATAAGGAAGGTAGAAATTTATGGCATCCGGCAAAATCATGATCGTAGACGACGATAGAAATATCTGTGAGCTTTTAAGATTGTATATTGAAAAGGAAGGCTTTGAAACAGCCATTGCAAACGACGGCAAGGCAGCCGTGCAAATGTTTGATTCCGTCAACCCGGACCTCATGCTGCTCGACATCATGCTCCCGGAGCTCGACGGCTGGCAGGTCTGCCGCGAGATCCGCAAAAAGTCCCAGTGCCCCATCATTATGCTGACGGCCAAGGGCGAAGTGTTCGATAAAGTCCTCGGCTTAGAGCTCGGCGCGGACGATTACGTCGTAAAGCCCTTCGAGACAAAAGAGGTCATCGCGCGCATCAACGCCGTCCTCCGCCGCATTGGCAAAAAAGAATCCTCTCAGGTGAAAGAAGTTCACTACGAGAATCTCTCCATCAATCTCACAAATTACGAACTCAAGGTCAAGGGCGTCCAGATTGACACTCCGCCGAAGGAAATGGAGCTCATCTATCATCTCGCCTCGAACCCGAACCGCGTCTTCACGCGTGACCAGCTCCTCGACGAAGTGTGGGGCTTTGATTATTACGGCGACTCCCGCACCGTAGACGTGCACGTTAAGCGCCTGCGTGAAAAACTCGAAGGCGTTTCCGATAAGTGGTCGCTTAAAACCGTCTGGGGCGTCGGCTATAAGTTTGAAGTGAAAGAATAAGCCGGCGAAAGGAAGGATTCCCCTTGCAAAAATCCCTGTTTGGAAAATACCTGCGCGTCACCATGGTCATCGTGCTCGCCAGCTTCATCGTGCTCGGCAGCGTCATGATGTTTGTGTTCTCGCAGTACACCAAAAGCGATAAGCGCAAACTGCTTATGCAAAACGCCTCATCCATGGCGTCCATTACTTCCGTCGTAGACATCACGAATAACGGTGCATCGGAGCTTCTGAAAGTCTTTGTGCGCACGTTCTCTCTCAATATCGATGCCGATATTTTCGTCACCGATCTCGAGGGCAACGTCCTGTTCGGTGCCTATGCCAACAGCACCTCAAATATCGGCGCAAACTTCACCCCGCAGACGAAGATTTCGGCCGACATCGTAAAGTGCGCGTCCGAGGGCTCCTATACCGGTGACGGACGCAAAAACGGCATTTACGATACCCCGTACTACGTCGTCGGCGTGCCGCTTTATTCCGTCACCGAAACATCATCTTCCGAGGTAGGGAACGAAAACAGCACCAGAGTGCCCGTCGGTGCCGTTTTTGCCGCCATGAACGCTGCCTCCCTCACGGAGTATCAGTTCGCCGCACTGCAAATGTTCCTCATCGCCGCAGCCGCCGCGTTCATTCTGGCGTTCGTTGTCGTCGGCCTCTTCTCCTACCGGCTCGTCAAGCCCCTGCGGCAGATGTCCGCCGCAGCCAAAAGCTTCGGCGACGGCGATTTCTCCATCCGCGTGCCCGTCACAAGCAACGATGAGATTGGCCAGCTTGCCACCGCGTTCAACAACATGGCAGATTCGCTCTCCGGCAGCGAAAGTATGAACCGCAGCTTCGTCGCGAACGTCTCGCACGAGTTAAAGACCCCGATGACAACCATCGCGGGCTTCATCGACGGCATTCTGGACGGCACCATCCCGCCGGAGCGCCAGTCGCATTACCTGCACATCGTCTCCGACGAGGTCAAGCGCCTCTCGCGTCTTGTCCGCACCATGCTGAATCTCTCCCGCATCGATAACGGCGAGCTGAAGCTCCGCCCAAACGATTTCGATATTTCCGAGACCGTCCTCTCCACCGTGCTCACGTTTGAAAAGAGCATCGACGAAAAGAAGATCGACATCCGCGGGCTCGATACCTTGCAGCCCATGCAGGTGCACGGCGATGAAGACCTTTTGCATCAGGTCGTCTATAACCTTGTCGAAAACGCCGTCAAGTTCACAAACACCGAGGGCTACATCTCCTTCAATGTCTCGGACAGCATCGACCGCATCGTCGTCACCATCGAAAACAGCGGCTCCGGCATCCAGTCCGATGAGCTCCCCCTCGTGTTCGAGAAATTTTATAAGACCGATAAATCGAGAAGTCAGGATAAAAACGGTATGGGCCTCGGCCTGTACCTTGTCCGCACCATCATCAAGCTCCACGGCGGCGACATTTCCGTCTCCTCCGTCGTGAACGAGTACACCCGCTTCTCGTTCTATATTCCGAAGCCACAGGAACCCCCGAAGCTGAAGTACAATACCGGCTCCATCCCGGTCACCGTGCCGGTCGAAGATGCCGTCATCTCGGAGCGCCCCAAAAAGGAGCACCACGGCCACAAGGATAATAAAGAGCCCGATCAGAAATAAATCCAAAAGTGAGGTATCACACCATGGACGATTTTGAAAACAAAACCCCGGAAATACAGGAGCCTGCTTTTTCCGAAGACAATATCCCCGAAACACCGGAAACCGCGGAGACCATTCCCGCAGAGCCCACCGTTTCTGATGAACCGGCCGCTCCCGCAGAACCGACTGTCACCCCGGAGCCGACCATTTCCGATGCCCCCACGGCAGAGCCGCTCCCGAATGCCGAGCAGGCGCCGGAAGCCCAGCCCATCCCGAACGTGAACATTCCGCCGCAGCCGCAGCCCGTTCAGCATACCGGCTATTATCCCCCGCAGCCGCCGTATCAGCCCTACCCGTACAACACGCAGCCAAACGCCCCGCAGTACGGAAACCCGCCGTATGGCTATGCAAACTACAACACCCAGCCGCAGCCGGGACAGTACCCGCCGCCCTATGGACAAGGCGCTTATCCCTCGCCGTACCCGCAGAATATGCAAAATCCGTATCCGCATCCCGCGCCGCAAAAAAGGAAAATGCCGCTCGGGTTGCGCATCCTCATCATCGTCATGTCCGTCCTCGTCGCAGGCTCCGTCATCGGCTTTGCTTCCTACGGCATCTACGCCGCCGTGAACCGCGGTTACGGCGTCACAACGCTGCCGGGCGATCAGCTCATTCCGAACTTTCCGCATGAAAACGACGGCAGCGACAGCGAAACGCCCGGCGAAGACGAAACGCCCGATGCGGACGACAGCTTCACCCCGCCGGACATCGCCGTCACCCCGAATACGGAGGGCATCACCTTAGATAAAGAGCCGAATACCGCCGAGCTCGATATTGATGCCGTGTACGATAAGGTCATTCCGTCCACCGTGCTCGTCATCACGCAGAGCGGCGAAACGCAGGGCACAGGCACCGGCATTTTCGCAACGGAAGACGGCTACATCATCACGAACAGCCATGTCATTTTAAATTCCAAGTCCGTTTCCGTGCAGGTCAAAACGTATGACGGTGAACTTCATGACGCCGTCGTCGTCGGGTTCGATAAAACCACCGACCTCGCCGTGCTCAAAATCGACGGCACAGGCTACATGCCCGCCGAGTTCGGCGACAGCGATGACCTGCGCATGGGCCAGTGGGTCGTCGCCATCGGCAACCCGGGCGGCGAGCAGTTCTCCGGCTCCATCACGCGCGGCGTTATCTCGGGTCTTAACCGTTCCGTCGGCTCGTACAGCTCGAACGGCATGACGTATATCCAAACCGACGCCGCCATCAATCCCGGCAATTCCGGCGGCCCGCTCGTCAACTTACACGGTCAGGTCATCGGCATCAGTTCCGCTAAAATCGTCTCCGAGCAGTACGAGGGCATGGGCTTCGCCATCCCGATCACCGGCGCAAAGAGCATCATAGACGACCTGCTTGCAGGCGGCTATGTGCAGGGCCGCGTCCGCTTCGGCATCAAGGGCACTGCCATCACCCAGATGCAGGCCGCCATGTATGATGTCCCGCAGGGCTTCATGATCAGCGAGATCGACGAAGACAGCTGCTTTAACGGCACAGACGTACAGGCGTATGACATCATCACCGCCATCGATGATACCGAAACGAAATCGCTTGAAGAGCTCGCAAACGCACTTTTAAATTATAAGCCCGGCGATACCGCCGAGATCCACCTGTTCCGCCCGAATGAGAGCGGCGTAGGCGGCGAAGAATTTACCGTCACCGTTACCCTGCTCGAAGATAAAGGCGAAACGCAAGGCTAACACCTGCCTGCGGCAAGCGAATGAATAAAGTCTTTAGTCAAGTTTTCTTCGAGAAAACTTGCGAATTCCAAAGGCAGCGCCTTTGGTCGTCGTCCGCAGACGACGAAACACCTTTTGCCTCCCAAAAATCAGGACGGGAGAACAAACAGTCCGGTGGACTGTTTGTTCGTGGGAGACCCAATTAGGGGGTCTCCCAATGAATTTGCGCGGCAAATTCATAAAAACCGCCTTTAGAAATCCCTTAGAATTACACACAATACACCAAGAAGCGCGCAGCTCCTCCAAAAGCTGCGCGCTTCTTTTTTATTTTAATGATATATCTCTCTTTGTTCGATATGATATTTTCCTCGCGGAAAATGATATAACGCCTTATCTGAACGCCAACACCGCGTATGTTACGCCGCTTTCGTTCAGCGATGCCATGCCGCTGCCGTCTGTCGGGGCGGTTTGGGTCTGCCGCACTGTCACCTGCGCCGTGGAAAGCGTCACGCCAAGGCTGTTCTGGCCGCCTGCCGCTATGCCGGCGTATTGCTTTGTGCAGCCCGTCGTCGCCTGCGAAAACGGCTTGCCCACCGCAAAAACGATCACCGCACTCGGATTGAAGCCGAATAAGATCGTGCGCGAGGCCGCACCCGTGCCCGTGTACGTGCGCACCTCCGTCGGCGTATCTAAACGCTTTCTGCGCGTGTCATTTAAATGCAGGTTATCGTTTTGAATGTGCCCGCCAAGCTGCGACTCTATGGCTTCGTTGTCCGCCACAAAATCCACACGGCGCGGCTTGTCCGTCCCCTCCCAAAGGCAAAGGCCGAGAACCGTTGATTTTTTACTTGCTGCCATGTTTCTCCTTTCCGCTCATAAAATGTCAAGCGCGTTCCAAGTCTTGTTTCGAAGGTCGAGCACATTCCACGAGCTCCCCGCCGCGTCCTGTGCATCCCACGTGTTTTTGCCGAAATCGAACACCAAACTGAGGTGCGCAGGCAAAAACGCGCGCGCTTCGCTTTCCACCGCCGCTTCGGAAATGCCCATGGTAGAGAGCACATTTATATTCAGCACGCCGCCCTTTTGCGGGACGAGCTTCCCGTTGATGCCTGCCGCCAAAAGCTGCTTTTGCATCGCTTCCACTGTGTGGTCTGCGGGGGTCACCGCGCCGCGGGTCAGCAGCATCGCGCGCCGGTTTTTCGTGCTGTCCACGGATGGCACCACGCGGAACAGCGATTCAAACGCTTTCAGCCCGTCCTCCTCCGCCGTCTGCACAAACGCGTCGCGCCGCACATGAGAAAGCGTATCATACACGAGTTCAAGCCCCTTTGCATACGCCGCAAGCTCTGCCGAAAGCCACTTATCTTCGCCAAAATACAGCCCCGTTTTTTCGAGCATCGCGCGCATGCGGGTTTCCAGTTCCGTCATTTGCCCTCCTTACTGCGTCTCCAGCACATTTACAGCGCCCGCCGTGACGATCTCCCCGGCGTTCGGCGTAAAGTCCGCCACGCTCGCCGGCATCGTGCAGTTTTGTGCTACGCCCGTCTCCATCACCGCATGGATTAGCCCCGCCGTCACAAACGGCTCGCCCACCTCAAACGCATTCAGGTACGCCGTGATTGCCGCCGTGCACGATGCTTTCGCATCTTCAAACGCGCACCCGTCCTTCGGCTTCACGTAAACTGTCACCGGCTTTTTCACAGCCACCGCTGCAGCCACCGTCACGTCCACACTGATCTCCTTGAGCTTTTCGAGCGTCTCTCCGACTTTTCCGAGCACCTCGTCCGTCACCGCGCCATTGTCGCCGTACAGGTACACCGCCACCGTGTTCACACCGTTTGCGCGCGGCACCACCTGAACGCTTTTCACGCCCGGTGTCATCAGCGCCGCACGGCGGTACGTCTCCGTGTTCGAGCCGTTCGGCAGTGCGTAAAAGCACCGCAAAAGGCGCGTGCGCAGCGCTTCGTCGTCCTCTTTATCCGCGCCACCCGTAAACGGCACATCGTTCGTCACGCTTTCAATGCCCGCTGGCGGCGTGATGAGCGTGTTCACCGCACCCTTTGCCGCGTTGCCGCGCCTGCCGCCCAAAACCGCCTGCGCCGCCGCTGTCACCGTCAGTGCGCCTGCGGGCAGCACAGCCGCCTCCGTCGTCTCATATTCCACCGCGTTTTCGCCGCTTGCCGCACACACCGTGCCCGCGGGGATCTCCGCCGCGTAGCTCAGCGCCGTTCGGCGCGAAAACGTCAGCGTGCCCACAGATTTCACCGCGTCCTTGCGCACAAGCCCGCGCTCTTCGGCGTGCAGGTCAAGCGCCTCGCCCGCCGCCGTCTGCGGAAAGCAATTCAGCTTCAGCGATTCCGCCGCGCACAGCACCGTATACAACTCGCCCGCCAGTACCTTCAGACGGATCGAAACGTCCGCCGCATCCTCGGGCTCCACGCCCGCCAGCGTTTTGTATTCCTCCGCCATGTGCGCATAAATTTCCTCAAATTTCACACTTTCGCCCCTTTCACCGCAATCTCCCCCGTGCCGAGCATCGTCTGGAGTCCGAAGATAAACCGCTCCCCCTCGCGCCGCACGGAGACCGCCTCAACACCGGCTAAGGGCAACAGCGCCGCCTGCGCATACCGAAGCGCCCGCTCCTCGGCGTGCTCGTCCAATGCATCCAGCATATAAAACCGGCTGCCAAGCACGCGGTCATAGCAAAACGCGCCGCGTTTTAGGCAAATGCGGTTATACGCGCGCTGCATAAGCGCGTTAAGTCCCTCGGCCGTCTTCGGCAGCCCTGTCGCCGCCGTCTGCGTTATGCCGTTTAAAATCACGACCTCCACGCTATTCCTCCTTTTTCTCAAACACCTGCCCATTGATGACAACCGTGCCGTCGAGCTTCAAAACGATCTCCGCACCGCCCGCTGAGAACAGCCGCACCTCGCCGGGCAAAAGCGTTCCCGCGTCGTTCACAACGCCAAGGCACACACCGCCGGTCATCACAGCCTCCGTACCCTGCGGCACGCTCGCCGCCATGCCGTACGGCACCGTTACAGTCGGTGCACGGCGCTCCAGCTCCGTGCAGACGGAAATCTCCCCGCCGCCCGTCGTCACAACGCCCGTTTTCACGCTTTCGGCCTTTTCCGCCGTCTCCTTTTTCGTCAGCCACATGTTCATGCCTCCTTTAAACCGGTTCAAAATGCAGCTCGGTCTTCACGTCTTTCCCGCGCAGCAAAACGTTTTTGGAGATGAGCCGCACCTCGCCAAGCTCCTCCGTCCGCATCGTGTCCCCCATGTTCCCGTCTATATAAGAAGCACACGTCAGCTTTAGTCGCTTTGCCGCCCTGCGGCTTTCATTTAAAAGCGCCGTCGGTGCTGTTTTCGCATAGGCGGAAAGATACCGCACGCGCACCTGTGGGGCCAAAGGATCGTGATATTCCGCGCTGTATGCGCCCGTCTGCGCGTTTTGCACCGTAACGCCGCTCAGCATTTTGTACGGGCAAAAAATCAGCTCCCGCGCCGTCACCCGGTCGGGCTTCACCGTTTTCGGCACGTAGCTTTCAAAGTGCACGCCGCCGCTTTTGTCCGTATACGGCGTACAGTTTAGATATCTCTCAGAGAACATTTGCAGCGCTTCAAAACAGCTCACGCCCTTTTCTACGGTCAAAACGCCCTCCACCGGCCGCCTGTCGCCGCCCACGGCGTGCAGCCCCAGCGGCATCAGATACATCCGCTCCAAAAGCCGCAGCGAGGGCAATCTAAGCTCCATCGGTGCCGCCTCGTTGTCGAGCAAAAGCGCCGCGCGGCTGCGCAGGAAGAAGACCTCCGTGCGCGCGCCGTTCTGGCATTTCACGCGGTGTTCGTCCACGATACCGTCAAAGATCACCGCGCCATCCTTTTTAAGCACCGCCCCCACGGGCTCTTCCGTAAAAAGCCGCTTCCCCGCACTAAACCGCACCGTCAGGCTGTCCGCCACCGTGTCCGTGTCGCTTCTTAAAAGCCATTCGTTCGGCTCCTCTTTCGGCGAATGTTTTTCACCGCTTGCAAACACAAACTCAAGTGAAAAATCCGTCACGGAACATGCACCTCCTCGCCGTCTTTCAGCGCCGCAATACACGCGATATGCCGGTTATTCTCCGCCAAGCGGTCAATCGAAACGCCCGTAAAATACGCGTAATCCCACAGGCTCTCACCCGCCTTTGCGCGGTATGTCCGGCCGGAGACCGCTTCGCTTTTCCCCGCCGTCTCCACAAAGGCGAATGTGTACGGCACCGTGTTTTTCTCCGGCACGCCGATGAGCGCAAGCTCGCTCAAAACCGCCTCAAACGGCCTGTGCCCCGGCAAGTACAGCGTTTCTGTTTCACCGAAAAGCGCCTCTAACTCGCGGTAAACCGCCATCGCATTCTCCCCGATGAAGTGCCCCTTGCCCACTACGCGCGCCCTGCGCTTGCCGACCGCCTCCACACGTTCTTCGCCGTCAACACCCACCGTCTCACGCAGCAGGCACGCCCGCTCGAGTTTTAATTCCGTCGGGTTCACCGGAAACACAAAGCTGCCAAACTGCATCGTCATCAGGTTCATGCAAACCTCCTGTCCGCACGAAGCAGCGCGGGATATCGCCGCTCCTCGCGCTCCAAAATGCCGGAGAGCGCCTGTGCGTTTTTGTATTCTTCCACCTTATGCCTCCGTTCCGCTTTGTGTTCGCTGTGTGATTTTTTCACACGCACCCGCTTCTATCACAAGCTTATTTTCGCTCGCCGCTTTCAAAACGCAGTGCGTGTACCGCGCGCCGCCTGTTTGCAGTGTGAATTCACCGGGGAGCGCCTCCTCGCCGCCCGAAAACCCGTGCAGCACAATCGTGTACACCGCTTTGCCCGCCACCGCCGCATACGGATTTTCCTCGCCGATGGCGTAATAGCGCTTGACCTTCGCTTCGTGCGAAATTTTCACCGCGTCCGCCGTAAATACCTTGTCGCCGATTACCACCGCCGCGCGTGCGTTATCCGCCGCACCCGTCGCCGCCTGCACCGTGCAAAGCGTCACAAGACAACTGAGCGCCGCCGAGTACGTCGTCTCGCTCCGCTTCACACTGCGCAGCGCACACGGCAAAGACGATACCGCCGTACACACCGCGTCAAACAGTCGCGCGTGGTCGTCCCTTTCGCGCGCATACAGCTGCACGCCGAGCACCGTTTCAAACACACCGTCTGCGTTTTCCTCCTGCATCACGCCCACCGTCACCGCGGCACGCTGCGGAAGCCTTTGCAGTGTGCCCGTAAACGCCGGGCGCACCGCGCAGTCCGGCAAAAGCGCTTTCAGCTTTTCCGCAAGCGCCGCACTAAGCTCCGTTCCCGTCATCTTTTTCCTCCTTTTCCAGCACCGCGCGCACGTAAAGCGCCCCGCAAATCCCGCTTTTTTCCTCGGCATATAAAACGCGGAACGTCTCGCCGCCCACAGTCAGCCTCGCGTTCTCCGCGCCGCAAAGCACCTTGCCGTCGCCGGAGTAGACATACAGCGGCTTCATCGCCCCGCCGAACGTCTCCGTTTCCGCCTGCAAGGCCGTTTTGTCTTCCTTCAGGCGATGCACAACGCCGCGGCAAACGACCTTCTCGCCGCTTATCTCCGCCGTCATCTGCTGCGCCCTCAAAAATACATTTCTCACACTGTGCCCTCCGTCACGCCGAAGTAAAAATCCTCGTCACGCAAAAGCCCGGACACCGCCCGCTCGCACTGCTTTGCATAGGCGAGCGCCCTTTCGCTGCCTTTGTCAAATTCCGCGCGCACCTCGCCCGCCGTCAGGCTTTTCGGTGATGCCGCTTCCTCCAAAAGCCAAAACTGATACGCCGCCTGCGCCGCAGCCACTGCACACAGCGCCTCCTCATGCGCGTTTTCTTCCTCCTCAGTGCAGCAAAGGCGCGCTTTCAGCCGCTGCACCGCATCGCCGCTCAGCATCAAAAGCAGGTCTTCGCGGTCGTCATTTGTCAAAAGCTTCAGCCGTTCCAGCACGTTTCGTATCTCCATTTGCCTCTCCTTTTTATTCGGCAAAGCCGTACCAAAGCGGTACGGCTTGCCAGAATCGAATAAAATCAGTAGCTAAGGCCCTGTGCGGCGCCGCCGTAGATCTGTGCAAAGCCCGCCACAGCGCTCACGGCCGCGCGCTCCATCTGGCGGTCGATGAGCTTGTCGTAGTCGGTCAGCACATCGCCCGCCTGCACCATCTCAAGCGCACAGTTCTTGTCGAGCGCAATGATCTTCTTCGCGTCCATGGACGGCACATGGATGAGTGTCGCGCCAAGCGGCGTGATGAGCTTGCCCGCACCCTTAATGTTGAGGCTCGCCTGCGCGTCCTTAAACTCCGTGATCTTAAGGAGCGCCTGCAAAGCAGTCGTTCCGGCCAGGATCGTATTGAAGTTATAGTCGGAAAGCTTGCCCCACAGCGTCACAAGGTCGTTGTAGGTCGGCGCAGCGGTAAGCGCCGTCACGGTGATGCCCGTATTCGTGCCGTCGCCGTTCAACAGCACGTCCACTGCGTCCTTCATCTGTCTGCGCGCAATGTACGCACCGATCTGGCGCAGAATGACCGTAAAGAGGTCCAGCCTGTGGTGGCGCAGCGCTTCGTAGGAGCTGACAATCAGTCTGCCGCGCTTATGCAGCGTCACAAGCGAGCCCGCCGTCTTGATGACTGTCTCCGGAATGGCCGCGCCCTCCGCTACGGGGTCTTCGATCTTCTGGTCAGAAGCCGTCGCCGTCTGCACGGTGCGGTAATCGAGCGTGTCAATCTTCGTCACGGTCGCCGCGATGTCCGGCAGGGAAGACGCCATCTCCATGCCCTGGCGCACCGCGCGGGCGACGTATTCCGGGAACAGTGCCGCGCTCTGGGAGGAGGTGAAAAACTTCTCCACGGTGTCGCAATTCGCACCGCTCACACGGATGCCGAAGCGTTTAAGCTGTCTCTGGTATGCGTCAAGCCCCGCAAACGGTGTGCCCGCGTAGTTCTGGGAGCCGTCCAGTTCCTCCAAAACCTGTGTAAAATTCTTGCCCGGCACGCCGTACATGCCTTTTTCGAGTGTAATGTTTTCAAATGCCATTGTATAATCCCCTTTCTTAAATGCGGAACGCGCCGTCGTCTGCCGCGTTCGTGTCTTCCGTCTTTTCCGCTGCCAGCTGCGGCATTACGGGCATTTTGCGCTCCGCCGCCTTTGCGAGCGCCGCCGCCATTTCTTCCAGTTCTGCAATGCCGAGCGACTTTGTGATCGCCTCCGTCAGTCTGCGTTTAAACTCCGGCTGCGCCACGGCGCTCAGCTTATAGATGCGTTCGCACAGCGCCGCACGGTAGCGGTCGCCGCACTCCGCACGGTCGAAAAGCGCTTTCAACTCCGTTTTGAGCATGTTGAGCTCCTCCTTCGCCACCGTCACGCTGTCTTCGCCGTCCGCGAGCTTTTTTACAATGTCGTACACCGTTTTGACCTCCTTTTTCTTCTCCGATTCTTCAAAGCGCGGCGTAAATTTCTTCACCACGCCCGCCGCGCGCTGTGCAGGCACTGCCACGAATGAGAATTCATACGCGTCCGCCGCGCCGCTTAAAATACGCACACAGTGCTTGCCGTTGTACGTTTTCCCCGGCACGTGCACACAGCTTTCCGCACCGCACACGGAGCACACGCGCTTTTTCACTGCGCACCCCACGCTGACTTCCTTGCGTATGCCGCTTTCAATGGATTCAATAAACGCCTTCGTCCCGTCGTTTCGCGGCACATACGCCTGTGCAGTGAGCTGCGCATACGACTCGTTTAAAGATGTTACCTTTCCGGGAATTTCCTTCACCGCAGCGTCAAACACGCGCGCCGTCTGATTTTTGCTCGTCGGCTCGTGGTCTAAAATGCCCGTCTTGCCGACAAACAGCTTCGCAAGCTCCTCGAGTGTCTCTTTCGTAAAGCACTCACCGTCTCTATCCACCTCGTTGTCGCACAAAACGACCGAAAACGTGTACACCTCCTCCGGCTTATAGGCGCGGCGCGTGTAAAGGTTGATCTTCTCCATCGCCGCTTTATCCGGCTGTACCGCCGTTACCGTTTCGCTCAAGCTTTCCCCTCCTTTAAAAGCTGCTCCGTCTTCGCCATTAGATACGCCGCGTTCGCGTGATCGACTTCGTCCTGCATCGTGATCTCGTTCCAATCGATTTCCACCGTGTCGTCAAGACCATTTAGCCGCAGCCACGTTTTGCAGATCTTCAAAACCGCCGGCTCCAAAATTCTGCGGTACGCCGTCAGCTCGCTCGTCAGCATGTCTGCCTGTTGGCTCGACATGCGCTCCGTCGAGGACCACGAAAGCCCCAGCAAAAACGGCGGAATGCCCATCTTCGCCACAATCTGCTCCAGCATCTGCCGCACGGGCACTTCGCTGTCCATCTGCTGCCCGTCCGCGCCGATAGCTTTAATCTGCACGTCGCCCACCGCCACAAAGTCGCTCACGCCGGGGCCGTGCATCGCACGGCTCCACTCCTTTGCAAGCTGCCCCGCGCGGTCACCCGCGTTCATGTAGCCCTCGTTTTTGCACGTCACCGCAAAGCGCACATTGCCCATACGCTCCCAGTTGATGCCGACGGTGCGGTAAATTTTCAAAAGCACCTCGCTCACAAACGGCAGGCCCTTTAAAATGGAGCTTCCCATCGCGCTGCCCGGCATCGGGTTTAACGCCGAAGTCAAAATGAGCTCCGGGTAGCGGCACGGCTCCGCACGCCCGTCCCTTACGACGAACACGCCCGTTTCAAGCGGCGAGATGAGCCGAATCTCGAGGTCTTCGAGCGACGCATTATACAGCGCCCGAATTTCCCCGTTTGCGAGTACGATCTCCCCAATCGCATTGCCATACGTTAAAAGCTGCTCAAAATAGGCCGATAAAAAGTTATCGATGCCCATGTTGCAGCCGTTTACGGGCACGGTTTTTAAAAACCCGCGCAGCGCGTTTTCCGTGTGCTTTTCGGGGCAATACACCTCAAACCCGCCGATAAGACGCACCAGCTTGTAAATTGCCGCGTCGATGATCGGCACCTGCTCGCGCAAGGCACGGTACAGTGCACGCTCGCCTGCCGTCACCGGCAGCACCGGCGGGTACCCGCCCTGCGTCTGCACCGAAACGGCTGTGCGCTTCTCCTTTTTCAAAAATCCCAAATGCTAACTCCTTTCCCCGTCTCCCTTTGCACCGCGCAGGCAAAGCTTTCGCCCGCGCCGAGCACCGTGGAGACAAAATAGCGGATGTCGTCCATGGCATGGTCATTCTCCTTCACAGGCACATCCCGCGCGCCGTCGTCTGCCCAGCGGTAGAGGGAAAACTCCCGCACCGCGTCCACGCAGCCCTTTGTCACCTTGATCTGCCCCGTGCGCAGCGCCGTTGCCGTCATGCGGATGCCGTTTAAAACGTCGTTTTTCGCCGCCGTCACTGCAAAACCACGGCTCTGCAAAAGTGTGATAAAGCTCGCCGCCGAGGGGTCGCATACAATCACATCGGGTGTTCTGCCGCGAATGAGCTCCAAAAAGCCCTTAAAGTGCTCCTCGTCCGTGCGCCGCGTGTTTTCAAGCCGCGCGTCAAAGTAATACTCGTCTGCGCGGTACCACACACCGCACAAAAGCCCCCAAAGGCCCATGGAGGTCGGGTTTACCGTGCCGTAATCGATGGACACCGCGTACCGCTCAAAGTCCGCTTTCGGCACTTCGCACAGGAGGTCAAGCGCAAACGGGTAAATCAGTCCCGTCGCCGCCGTCCACTTGCCCTCAATAAACCGGCTGTAAAACGCACCCGAAAACATCGTTCGGTAGCGCTTTCGCACATCTTCACTGAGCGACGGGTTGTCCTCCATCGTAAAGTGCAGGTAAAGCGCGTTTCGGCTCTCGGCTTTCAAAATCCACTCGCGGTAAAACCAGTGCTGCGGATGCTCCGGGTTGCAGTTGAACCACAGCTTCGCGTTTTTCAGCGAACAGCGCGCAATGCCCTGCTCTACAAAAGAGCGCGGCATCAGCGCCACCTCGTCAAACAAAACGCCGCCGAGCGTCATGCCCTGAATGAGCGCCGCGCTCGATTCATCTCGTCCTCCGAAAAGGTAAAAGCGGTTTTCTCTGCCCTGATACGATAGGATAATCTCGTTCTCTGCCTGCCGCACACGCATGGAAAAGCCCATAGATTTTAGCTTTGGTATAAGCTCCGCGACCACATTTCTCCGCACAGAACGGATCGTTTTGCCGCACACCGCAAAGCTCGTATTCTGAAAGCGTGCCATCGCCCACAGAAAAAAGGATATCCCCATACAGGTGGTTTTGCCGCTGCGCACCGCGCCGTCGCAGATGACGGCAAGCTTATTCCGGTGCGGGCTTTTTTCGCCCCACCAGCACAAGACCTGCATCTGCTTTTCGGAAAACGGCGTCACGGCTTATCCCCGTCTTTCAGCGCCGCCGCGCCGCTTTCAATGGCGGAGAGCAGCGCCTGTGCACCCGTCCCGCTCGTCTCGAGCTCACTGAGGAGCCGCAGCGCTTCGATCCGGTCGAAAAACCGAATTTCCATGCCGCCGTTTTTCGGTCTGCGAATTTCGGAGACGGCGAACAGATCCATGTTTTTCAGCGTGCGCGGGTTCACGTCCTCGCAAAAGAGCAGCCTTACGGCATCATGAATGCCGCCGAACGCCAATCTGCGAAAGCCCTCCTTCGCCGTTTCGTTCACCATGTTCCACATCCTCTCTGAAAGTTTTGAAGCGCCAAACGGCGTTCGTTTTTTCGCCCGCCCGTTTGTCTCTTCACCCATACCCCCAAAACGCAGAAAAGTTTCCCTCAAAAGGGAAACTTTTCAAATTCATGTCCTCCGATGTCCTACAATGTCCTCTGATGTCCGGCGGTTTTTATTTCATTTCAGGCTCCCTCTGATTGAGGAAAAAGAAGAGATAACGCGCATCAACGCATGCTCACAGCTATATAAAAAGGGCGGCATTGAGCCGCCCTTTCAGGGAACCTATGCAACTGGGTTTCCTAGGCTAAACAGTCCCCCGGACTGCTTTAGCCTACCTTCCTGGTTTTTTGTTAGGCAATAAGATTTCGCTTTCTGCTGAAAGCGACTTAGGGCGCTGCCCTAAGAACCCGCAAGTTTTCTGAAGAAAGCTTGACCAAAGACTTTATTTGTCGTTCTCCGTGAGCACATCGTGCATCAAAAACGGCAGACATTTCTCGAATTTCACGCCCCAAATGGTGTTGTCACCGCACGCTTTTCTCGTTTCTTCTATGCACTTTGCGGTGTACCGCACGGCGGCGGCGCAGGCTTCCTTTACCGTTTTGCCGTTTAACATCGCCCCCAGCATTACGGCCGCGAAAATATCCCCCGTGCCGTGGTATTTGCCCGGCACGCGGTCGGAAAGTATCAGCGCCGTCTCGTCTTTTTCCCTATCGTAGCACGCCGCGCCGATTGTCTCCCCGTCCGTATACGCACCCGTCAGAATGACGATCTTCGGCCCAAAGTCGGAAAGGGCTTTCATCACTCTTTTAAGCTCCTTTTCGTCATACGGCCCGTCCTTAAACGGCTCGTGTAAAAGGCAATACGCCTCTGTCATGTTCGGCGTTAAAATGTCCGCTTTTTCGCAAAGCCTCGTCATGCTCTGCGCCGTTTCTTTATTAAAAATGCCGTACAGCGTGCCGTTGTCGCCCATCACGGGGTCTACAAGGCGCAGCGGACGGCTGTGTTCGTCCGTAAACAGCTCGAAGATTTCCCGCACAGTGTCAATCTGCTCGCGGCTGCTGAGGTACCCGGAGCAGATGCCCTCAAACGCGGCCCCCTCGCGCTTCCAGTGCTGTGCCGTTTTCAGCATATCGTCCGTTAAATCGCGGTACACGGGATCTTTAAAGCCGCCGTGTGTGGAAAGCACCGCCGTCGGCAGCACGGATGTCTCGCACCCCAAGGCGGACAGCACCGGCAGCATCACCGTAAGCGAGCATTTCCCCGCACCGGAAAGATCGTTGATGACCGCCGCGCGGCGCGGTTTTTCTTCTGTATTTAAAAACTGCATCGGGTTTTTCCCTCATTTCAAAAGTATTTCCGCTTTTATTGTAACCGCGGCGGAAAATAAAGTCAATTAGCGGTTTACAGGTGAAAAAAAGAATGGTAAAATAAAGGGTACACGTACAGGCATGCCCTGCACCCGCGAAAGGAGCTTTCTATGAAAACCGAAAAGCAACGCAAGCTCATCGTTCGCATCGGCGCGGCGATTTTGGCCGGGCTGATGATCCTCTCGGCACTTTCCGCCGTACTATTCAGTTGAATACATTCAACCGTAGAAAAAATTAACCCCTTGAAAATACATTGTAAAGGAATGATCCACCCATGAGTAAACCGAAGTATTATATTTCGACGGCTATCGCCTACACCTCCAGCCGCCCGCACATCGGCAACACGTATGAGATCGTGCTCGCCGACAGCATTGCGCGCTATAAGCGTATGGAGGGCTACGATGTCTACTTCCAGACCGGCACGGACGAGCACGGCCAGAAGATTGAAGAAAAGGCCAATGCCGCCGGCATCACCCCGAAGGAATATGTTGACAACGTCGCGAAGATTGTCAAGGCGAACTGGGACGTGATGAACACCTCCTACGATAAATTCATCCGCACCACGGACGATTACCACGAAAAGCAGGTACAAAAGATCTTTAAAAAGCTCTACGAGCAGGGCGATATTTATAAGGGCCACTACGAGGGCATGTACTGCACGCCGTGTGAGTCCTTCTTCACCGAGTCCCAGCTTGTCGACGGCAAGTGCCCGGACTGCGGCGGCGAGGTCAAGCCCGCGAAGGAAGAGGCATACTTCTTCAAGATGAGCAAGTATGCAGACCGCCTCATCGACTATATCAATAAGCACCCGGAGTTCATTCAGCCGCCGCAGCGCAAAACGGAAATGATGAACAACTTCCTCCTGCCCGGCCTGCAGGATCTCTGCGTTTCCAGAACCTCCTTCAAGTGGGGCATTCCGGTCGATTTTGATGACAAGCACGTCGTGTATGTTTGGCTCGATGCGCTCACAAACTACATCACCGGCATCGGTTACGACTGCGACGGCAACTCCACCGAGCAGTTCAAGCGTGATTGGCCGGCAGACCTGCACCTCATCGGCAAGGACATCATCCGTTTCCACACCATCTACTGGCCGATTTTCCTCATGGCGCTCGACCTGCCGCTGCCGAAGCAGGTGTTCGGTCACCCGTGGCTTCTGATGAACGGCGGCAAAATGAGCAAATCGAAGGGCAACGTCATTTACGCAGAAGATCTTGTAGACCTCTTCGGCGTAGACGCGGTGCGCTATTTTGTCCTGCATGAGATGCCGTTTGAATCCGACGGCACCATCACGTGGGATCTGATGATCGAACGCACGAACTCCGACCTTGCAAACACGCTCGGCAACCTTGTAAACCGCACCATTTCCATGACAAACAAGTACTTCGGCGGCGTTGTAGAGAACAAAAACGTCGTAGAAGATGTCGATAACGACTTAAAGAGCGTTGTGCTCGCCACAAAGAACAGCGTGCAGACGAAGATGGATCAACTGCGCGTGGCAGATGCCATTTCCGAAATCTTCACGCTCTTCAAGCGCTGCAATAAGTACATTGACGAAACGATGCCGTGGGCGCTTGCAAAGGACGAAGCGAAAGCCGACAGACTTTCCACCGTTCTCTATAATCTTGTGGAAAGCATCACGATCGGCGCGGCGCTCCTCACACCGTTTATGCCGGACACCGCAGAGAAGATCGTCGCACAGCTCGGCACGACCTTGCGCGCATACGATACGCTCGATACGTTCGGCGTTTACCCGAATGGGGGTAAAGTAACAGATAAGCCGGAGATTCTCTTCGCCCGTATTGATCCGAAGGAGATGGGCGAGAAGATTGCCGCTGTGGAAGCGAAGTACGCTCCGAAGGAAGAGCCGAAGAAGGAAATTGAGGGTCTTGCCCAGATCAATATTGAAGACTTTGCAAAGGTTGAACTGCGCGCCGCAAAGGTCGTTGCCTGCGAGCCGATCAAGCGTGCAAAGAAGCTCTTGAAGCTCACGCTCGACGACGGCACCTCCACACCCCGCACGGTCGCGTCCGGCATCGCGAAGTGGTATAAGCCGGAAGACCTCATCGGTCACACCGTCATCGTCGTCGCGAACCTGAAGCCCGCCGTGCTCTGCGGCGTGGAAAGCCAGGGCATGATCCTTGCGGCAGACGCAGGCGAGGACGATGTGCGCGTCGTATTTGTGGACGGCACCCCGGCAGGCTCCAAAATTCGCTAAGGAAAATCTCTATGATATTTGATTCCCACGCACATTACGACAGCGAGCAGTTCGACATCGACCGTGACGAGCTGCTCGGCTCCGTACTGCCGCAAAAGGGCGTCGTTGCGGTCATCAATATGGCAGCCGATTATGAAAGCCTCAAAAAAACCGTGGCGCTCTGTGAAAAATACGATTATATCTACGGTGCAGTCGGCATCCACCCGGAGTGCGCAAACGACCTGCCCGATAACTGGCTTTCGGACGTGGAAGCGCTGCTTTCCCACCCGAAGATCGTCGCCGTCGGCGAGATCGGCCTCGACTACCACTGGGAAGACGAGTGCCCGCGCGAAAAGCAGAAAGAGGTGCTTATCGCCCAGCTGAAGCTCGCGAAAAAACACGACCTGCCCGTTGTCATCCACGACCGCGAGGCCCACGGCGATATGATGGACATTCTGCGGAAATACAAGCCGAAGGGCGTCGTGCACTGCTTTTCCGGCAGTGCGGAATTAGCACAGGAGACCGTAAAGCTCGGCATGTACATCGGCCTTGGCGGTGTTGTGACGTTTAAAAACGCGCGCCACAGCGTGGAGGTGGCAAAGGCCATCCCGCTCGACCGCCTTTTGACCGAAACGGACGCGCCCTACATGGCGCCCGTGCCATTCCGCGGCAAGCGCTGCGACAGCTCCATGATCCCCTACGACGCGGCGAAGATCGCCGAAGTGCGCGGCATCACGGCGCAGGAGGTTTTGGAAACCGCCCGCGAAAACGCCTGCCGCCTTTTCGGTATCACGCTGCCGAGCGCCGCAAAATAAAAGGAGCGATCATCTTGACCATCACGTATGAATACGGCGATAACCTCTACATCAACGTCACGAACCAGTGCCCGAACGCGTGCGACTTCTGCCTGCGCAACAACAGCACGGGCAGCCTGTATGCGGATAACCTCTGGTACGAGGGCGCGGAGCCGACAAAAGAGGAAATCTTAGCCGACCTTAAAAAACGCGACCTGAATTCATATGCAGAGATCGTCTTCTGCGGCTACGGCGAGCCTGCCTGCCGCTGGGACGACATGCTTTGGCTTGCCGCGCGCTTAAAAGAAATGGGCAATTACACCCTGCGCGTCAACACAAACGGCCTTGCGGACTGCATCACCGGGCGCAACGCCGCGCCGGAAATGCACGGGCTTTTGGACATTGTGTCCATCAGCTTAAACGCGCCGACCGCCGAAAAGTACGATGCGGTATGTCACTCGAAATACGGCCCCGAGGCGTTTGATGCCATGCTGCATTTTACGGCAGAAGCCGTAAAAAACGTGCCGCATGTGGTGATGACGGTCGTCAGCACCATGCCCGCAGAGGACATTGAAGCTTGCCGCAAGCTGTGCGAAAACGCCGGCGCCAAGTTCCGCGTACGCGAGTATATCTCCGAATAACTGCATAAAATAACGAAAGCAGAGTGCTCAATCCGAACACTCTGCTTTTTGTTTTGTGATTTTAGTTTAATTTAATCTTGAATGTGATCGGCTTATCGGACGTGTAGTTCGTCTTGATATGCAGCCCGTTTTCGTCACGCGTCCATGCGGGTGCATCGTCTGTGCCGAGCACCGAAACGCGCTCGACTAAACCGTGATACACCATACCGGCGGTGTGCTCCTGCATACGCAGGGAGTGAATGTGGTATTCGCCGTTGTCGTTCGCCTTCAGCGCGATGGCAAAGAGCGTATCTCCCTTTGCCGTAAAACGGAAATCCTCGCCTGTAAAGTTCTTTTTCACGCCGTCGGAGAAGCCGCCGTCCTGCACCTTTGTGGGTCCTTCGCCGAACGTCCTCCACACGTGCGTGTCATAAATTGCTTCGCCGTTCACCTGCATCCAGTCGCCGATGGCAGTCAGCACCGCGGTGTCCTCATCGGAGATGGTGCCGTCCGCTTTCGGGCCTACGTTTAAAAGCAGCGCACCGTTTTTGCTGACGATGTCCACAAGATCGCAGATGATGTCCCCCGCCGAGCGAAAGTCGTTGTTTTCTGTGTAGCACCAGGAATTCAGCGCAATGGCGGTATCGGTCTGCCAGAAATACGGCTTGATGTCCGCCATTTGCCCGCGCTCAATATCCGGCACCGCCGTGCCGAACATGTACGCGTCGAATTTATAATCGATGGCAACCTCCTCGCCCCATTCCGCAGCGCGATTATAATAGTACGCCGCCGCTTTTTTTGAGGTACGGCTTTGCCGCCTCCTGCTGAATCCACCAGTCAAAATAGAGAATTTTCGGGTGATAATTGTCGATGAGTTCGCACGTGCGCACAAGCCAGTCTTCCATGAATTCTTCAGAGGGCTTGCCGTCGATGGCATCGAAATTCTCCGGGTCGGGCATGGATGGCCAATAGAGGTCGTCACGGTCCGGGTTTTGCGGCATATCGCTCTCAAACTTTTTGCCGTTGCTCATGAAGAACCAGTGCTCAATGCGGTGCGAGGATACCCCAAGCGTCATGCCCTGCGCTTCCACGGCCGCTTTCAGCTCGCCGACTATATCGCGCTTCGGTCCCATCTCGTAAGCGTTCCAGTGCGAAATATTTGAGCGGTACATCTGGAAACCGTCATGGTGCTCCGCCACCGGCACAACGTACTTTGCGCCCGCCTTTTTAAAAAGTGCAGCCCATGCGTTCGGATCAAACTTTTCCGCCTTAAACATCGGAATGAAATCTTTGTAGCCGAAATCCTTGTGTGCACCGTAGGTTTTGATATGGTGCTCGTAGACCTTGGAGCCCTCTATGTACATGTTGCGCGGATACCATTCGCTGTCAAACGCCGGTACGCTGTACACGCCCCAGTGGATGAAAATGCCGAACTTCGCCTTTTGATACCACTTCGGCGTCTGCCAGCTTGAAAGGGACGCCCATGTGTCTTTGTACGGACCCTTTTCGATCACGTCGTCAATGTTCTGCAATGCTTTTTCCATATCGATCATACTATTTTCCTCCCAAAAGGAACTTTTCTCTTCCCCATTATATCAGCACACCGGAAATTTGCAAGACAAAAGCCGACGGAAACCCGCCGGCCTTTTGCTGTTATTTGCTTCTGTAATAGACGTCGTTTAATTCTTTGAGCCACTTTTTGTCGATGCCGTCGAGCTGCTCCTGCGTGACGCGGAACGCCCAGTTGCCGTTCGGCACGCCGGGCAGGGAGGAAACGTGCATCAGTATACCGCTTGCTCGTTTATTCATGGGCTTCTCCCTTCTTTTGCATAAATTGCTCAAATATTGAGACGTT
>OGOO01000046.1_pt1 | contig 146641 bp, 156 predicted proteins | sample 1552651 | NCBI WGS metagenome assembly OGOO01 (sample SAMEA2580118, study PRJEB22360) | human gut metagenome | biome: human gut; feature: human-associated habitat; material: faeces | place: Denmark | collected 2008/2010 | reverse complement strand
TATTTTGTTTTGTTGGATCATATCCTGTTACTCTATTTATATCTTCTACTGTTATACTTCTTGCATTTTTTCCATATGGTGCACACATATTATTTAATTGTGTTACTCCTGTGTTATATCCTTCTTTCCCTGATAATTCTAATCTTCCTATATTTACTGTTGACATTATTAAAAGTTTTCCTCTTTCTGCTCCTAATACCTTCCATTTTCCTGTGTATCCTGAAACTCCACAGTCATATGTATAGTCATCTCCTACATTATATGTTTTAGTTCCACTTTTCATTTTTTTAGTAACTACTGTTTTATTTTGTATCCATGGATTCATTATTTCATCTAGCTCATTAATCATATTATTTACTTGTTCAGAATTTTCTTCTATTGTAGCATTTGCACTTTCTGCAAACTGATTACTCTTATCCCATAGCCCTTCATCACTAAATACTTCTGCTATTGTTACACCTGCTAATATTAATAGTACTGCAATTGTAATTACTAAGGCTATAAGTGTGACACCATTATCATTTTTAATCTTATCTCTATTTATCATTTATACTTCTCCTTATCTTTAGATTTTTCTAGTTATTTTATATCATGTTCAAAATAAAAAGTAAATAGATAATATTTAATCTATCGGAACTACTGCACGAACACCCAACAAATGAGTATAAACACCACCATAAGAATCCCACACATGACAGTAGTCCTTATAACCACTAGCACTAATGTAATGGAACCCAAAACGTGAGGCGTTACTATATGTAGTCACACATAAAGACGCAAGCCAATAACTACAATTTGCATTGTCTTGTGCATTCCTAAACAACATTTTATATGCTGAACTTGTTGTTGGTATTCCTTTCACTGTTCCACTACTACTTTGCGTTAATGTGTTTGGATAGTAGTCATAGCTATTACTTCTTACTGTTATTGAAGTCACATTATTGACTCCTATTTTTTTTCCATCTATATGTTCATAGGTTATACTTCCTGTGTATGTATTTCCATTTGTCGTTGAGCTTCCACTAGCTGTGTAAGTCACTTCACTTCCATACTTCCAAAATTCTCCAGCACCATAAATTGTCCCGTCTCCTTGGTTAGTAGGATTATATCCTGTTACCCTATTTATATCTTCAACTGTTATACTTCTTGCATTTCTTCCATATGGTTCACACATTTCACTTAATTTGCTAATTCCATTATTATATCCATTTTTTCCTTTTAAAGTTAATGTTCCTACATCCACTGTTGACATTATTAAAAGCTTACCATTTTCAGCCCCTAATACTTTCCAAGCACCTGTATATCCTTCAACTCCGCAATCATATGTATAGTTGTCTCCAACATTTAGTGTTACTGTCCCACTTTTTAATTTCTTAGTCACTTCTGTTTTATTTTGTACCCATGGGTTCATTACATAATCCAACTCATTAGTCATATTATTTAATTCTTGTGTATTCTGTTCTATAGATGTATTTGCACTCTCAGATAACTCATTAGTTCTACTCAATATTCCACTATCGTCCGTAATTGCTGTTATTGAAACACCTGCTAGTATTAAAAGTACCGCAATTGTAATTACCAAAGCTATAAGTGTAACACCCTTATCGCTTTTGCTTCTATTTAACATTCCTCTTTCTCCTTATCTTTAGATTCTCTCAATTATTTTATAGCATATTTTTAATAAAAAGTAAATGGAAGAATTTGAATTTCAAAAAATGTAATAGAACTGTAACATTTTTAGTTTATATATCATAAATCCTTCCTTTTCAAAATACAATTTATTAACTAATATTATGGAGGTTAATTATGTTGAAATATAAATGTAATTTACTTAAAATTATCTGTATCTTTATTATTGCAATTTTTCTATTTCCAACTATCTGTATTGCAAGTGAGTCTATATACACTTGGTCCAACAATGCAAAACCTTTGACTGAGACTATTCCAACAAATGCTACTACAAGTTTAAGTTTAAATGTTGGTAGTGCAGTTTTAATCGAACAAAATTCATGGCAGGTTTTATATAACCAAAATATGCACGAAAAACTAAGACCTGCAAGTGTGACAAAAGTAATGACAATTTTACTTATCATGGAAGCAATTGATTCTGGAAAACTTTCATATACTGACAAAATTCCCTGCAGTGAAAAAGCTGCTGGTATGGGTGGCTCTCAAATATGGCTAGATGTTAGAGAAGAATTAACAGTTGATGAAATGCTAAAAGCAATTTGTGTCGTTTCTGCTAATGACTGTACTGTTGCTATGGCTGAATATTTAGCTGGCTCTGAGGAGGCTTTTGTTAATCAAATGAATGCAAAAGCTAAAGAACTTGGAATGAATGACACAACTTTTAAGAATTGCCATGGTATTGATGAAGATGGTCATGTAACTTCTGCATATGATATCGCTTTAATGTCTAGAGAATTGTTAACTAAGCATCCTTCAATTACTAAATACACCACAATTTATATGGACAGTTTAAGAGATGGCAAGTCTTCTTTAGTAAACACGAATAAATTAGTTAGAAATTACAAAGGAGCAACTGGTTTGAAAACTGGTTCTACATCTGTTGCTTTATATAATTTATCTGCAAGTGCAACTAGAAATGATTTATCCTTAATTGCTGTTATTATGAAAGCTCCTACAAGCCCTATTCGTTTTGCAGAGGCTCAGAAGTTACTAGATTATGGTTTTAATAATTTCGAGTATAAAAAGCTTGCAAATAAAAATGATTTAATAAAAGAAATTTCTGTTGATAAAGGAATTGAAAATAGTGTTAATGCAATACTCGAAAATGATAGTGGAGTTCTAATTCAAAAAGGTCAAAATAAAGATATTGTTCAATCTGTTCAACTTACAGATAGTATAAACGCACCCGTTTATGCATGTCAAGTTTTAGGTAATGTTACTTACAGTTTGAATGGTAACGAAATTGGAAAGGTAAATATTGTTGCTGAAAAATCTGTAGGAAAGAATACAGCTTTTAATATGATTGAGCATGTATTTTTCAATTGGCTTTCGCTATTGAGATATTCTAAATAATTTTTTATTAATTGTTCGTACTATGTAATGTTAAAAGAAAGCGCCAGTCCGCGTAAGGTGGAGCGAAGCGTAACAGTTGGAGAGTTCCAACCGATAGTGTCCAAAAACAAATTTATTTGTTTTTGTGACATCCAAGGGAAGGAAGCTCGACACCAAGGACCAGCGATTTTAACATTACATAGTACATATCTCGTATTAAAAATTTTTTAGGAGAAAGCGTGTATGTCGTCAATATCTATTCCAATTGAAAACAAAAGAAAAAGCAAAGTAAAAATTTGGGTATATTCCATTAAAAGGAACGGATTAGCTATTGTCTTTTGCTTGTTTTGTTTTGGGTTAGTCTTATTTTCCAAAACTAATTTAACAGCGGCTAAAAATGGACTAATCTTGTGGGCAACCGCTGTTGTGCCTTCTTTATTTCCATTTTTTGTGTCCACAGAATTACTCAGTTATACAAGTGTTATAAAATATTTAGGCAAATGGCTAAATCCAATAATGAGGCCATTATTTAATGTTCCCGGTGAAGGTGCTTTTGCTTTTCTAATGGGACTAATTAGTGGATATCCTGTTGGAGCAAAAATTGTTTCTAATTTTATGGAACAAGGTATTGTTACCAAACAAGAAGCTGAGAGATTACTTGCTTTTACCAATAATTCTGGTCCACTATTTATTATTGGTACTGTTGGTATAACTTTGTTTGGTAGTACCACTATTGGCTTACTTTTATTTGTTACTCATATGCTTGCTTGCATTACAGTAGGAATAGTTTTACGTTTCTTTGATAAGAGTAGTACTATTTGTAACAACTATCATTACAATTATTCAAATAAATCTGTATCCATTTCATCACTTGGAGAAGTGTTAGGAAAAAGCATTACAAACTCTATATCTACTATTTTAATGATTGGTGGCTTTATAGTTATATTTTCTGTAGTTATATCTATATTAAATCAAAGTGGAATTTTAAGTGGTATATCTTTAATGCTCTCACCTATCCTTCGCTCTGTAGGCTTTCCTACAGAACTAATAAAGCCTGTCTTAGCCGGAATTGTTGAACTTACAAATGGTGTTAGTTTAGTAGCAAATACACATCTAAAAGCAATATCAGTAAACATTGTATCATCCAGCTTTTTATTAGGATTTGGTGGGATTTCTGTGCTATTACAAGTTTTTAGTATTATTAGTAAAGCTGGACTTTCTATAAAAACATATGCCATTGGTAAGCTGTTGCAAGGTATATTCGCTGCAATTTATACATATATTGCAATATGTATAGTTCCATCTTTGCAATTTAATTTACCTATTTAAGATTATTGAAGGGAGTTTTGTTTTATGGATAAAAATGATTCTAATTTTAATTTTCCACCTTATATGAATTATGATATTGGTTGTGACCCTATCATTGGAGACCCTAATATGTTTAATCCATGCATGCAATATGAGCAGGCATATATGTATTATAGATATATGACACAACAAATTGAATATAAAATAAAATGTAAAGAATATGAAAAAATGTGCAATTCTCGTTCCGAAAGAAAAATAGAATAAAAAAATCCGTGTGACATAATGCCACACGGAAATTTTCCTTAATTCTAGTTATATATTTTTCTCAATTCTTCTTTTCTATTCTACAACTGTCAATTTGACATCAGATGGTAGAGAAACTACCGGACGGACACCACCGCCGCGGTTACTGTTGTTGCCGTTAACGTTGCTAGTGCCGCTGTACACATCGTACACATAGTTTCTTCTGCTCGTATCAGGAGATGCCAACCAATAGTAGTAATTCGCAGTATATCCTATTAAATCTTGCATATCAAATAATCCTTTTGCTGTTCCTTCTAAATCTTTAAAGCCTGAGCTTGTACTTGTATCTGTTCTTGTAGTTTTACTTGCTTTACTTGTTGCTCTGTTTAGTTCTGCTAACGTTAAGTTATGTACATCTACTACATTTACTCCTTCTGCTTTGAAATTTAAACTTATATTTGTTCCACTTGTAGTATTTCCTACTTTTCTAAATATTCCTGTATTTGCTATAAGTGCACTTGTTCCACTTGCTTGATATTTAAATGGTATTTTATCAAATTTATATCTCATTCCATATGCAGCATACTTATTTGGTTCTCCATTACTGGTATTATAATCATACCCTTTACTTGTTTTATATAATGTATCTGTTGTTGCACTTATTTCTGCCTTTGTTGCCCACCAAGCACTTTTTCCTTCATCTGCTGTATTTCCTATGTTAGTATTATAATCATAATACAATATCGCTGGTATTCCTGTACTTACTATCAATTGATTTCCTGATTCATCTTTTCCTAAATATCTCCAGCCATCATTTGCCGTATACTCTTTTCCTGAATACATATCTGTATATGGCACATTATATTGCACATAACTTCCTATTGCCATTGCTTCTCTTACTATTACTTTACAAGTTGCTGTGTATTCTCCACAGGTTGCTGTTATTGTTGTTTCTCCAACTGCTTTTGCTGTTACCGTTATACTCGTTCCTTTTGTCGCACTTATTGTTGCTTTTGTATTATCGCTATTGCTCCACGTAATTTCACCAGTTACTTCACTTAAGCTTGCTGTTAATGTTTTTGTTACTGTTGTTTCTTCTTGCAATTCTAATGTTAAGCTACTTTTATTTATGCTTACTCCTTTTGTACTTGTTATTGTTCCATCTGTTTTTACCTTATATCGATTTCCACTTTCCATAGTTACTATTACTTCATTTTCAGTAACTGCTGTTACATTATCTTCTCCAAATTTTTCTTTCATAAAGTTTTCAAAGGTTGTTGTCTCTGTGGCATTTACTATTCCCCATTCTGATAGTGCTACCGATATTTTATCGTTTTCTTCCGCCTTAGTCATTGCATTTTGAGCATCTTGTGCTTTTTTGATTATTCCACTATTTCCAAATAAAGCATTTACACTTACCCCTGCTAAAATTAAAAGTACTACAATAGTTACTACTAATGCAATTAAAGTAATACCATTTTCTTTTGAGTAATTTCTCATGTTTTTTATTTTCATTCTTTCTTTGTACCTTTATATGATATTTTCCTATCATATCCCTTTCCTTTTATTTTTTGAACTTCATAATTTATACATTTACTTCTTTGTACTCTTTTCTAATGTTAGAAATTTGTTGAGTACTTTGCTTTGCATTTTTTATGCATATATGTTTTTTAATATTAAAATCTGTTTACATCAGCCTCCTTTAGTTCTCTAAAAAAGTTTGCACAAATTAAATATTTTTCACAACAAAAAGACAGGTCATTTAAGTATTTTCATACTCATAACCTGTCTTATATACACTTAATAAAGCTAATCTCTTAGCTTGTTTGTTATTTATTAATGTTGTAGCTCTCTCTCTCTCTCTCTCTCTCTCTCTCTACTCCTGCAAAGGTTTTAGCTTCTTTCATATTTTGTTCCTCTTTCTATACTTTTTCTTTAGACTTTTACTGATTTTATAATACTATAACAAATTATAATTTGCAATAGTTTTTCTATTTTTAAACTTTTATTTTTAATACTGGTAATACCAAAAGCGACATGTTTTTTATTTATATTGTCATGTCTACAAAATATCTCTAAAAGAATATTTTTCCTTCAATAATTATTGTACTTAAAACAATTCTCTAAAAATATATTCTCCTTCAGTAATTACTGTACTTGGTGAAATCAATGATCCTATACCCGACGAACTACAAATACAGTTGTTTACAATTTTGAATCCATCCGTATTATATTTACTTACAATCCATTCTCCCCAAGTCATCCCTTCCTCATAACTATATGTACCTTGTCCGTTTGTACCATTAAGGCCAAGCTTTATAGTCATTGTTTTTATTACTGGTGTTGTTTCTCCTGTGGTTCCATTTACCTGATTATCTATCAAATTAGTCAATTCATCTATGGTTTTTAAATCATTATTTTTTGCTTCATCCATTTTGCTCTGTGCCTCCTGCGCTTTCTTTATTAAACCATTTTCATTAAAGATTGCATTTACACTCACTCCCGCTAATATTAGTAACACTACAATAGTTACTACTAATGCTATTAGCGTAATACCTTTTTCTCCTAAATAACCTCTTTTGTTTTCTAATTTCATTTTCTTTTTACCTTTATATGATGTTTATTATCATATCCCTTTCTTTTATTGTTTTGCATTTTTCATGCATATATTTTTTAATATTAAAGTCTACTTTTACATCATCCTCCTTTAGTTCTCTAAAAAAGTTTGCATAAATTAAATATTTTTCACAACAAAAAGACAGGTCATTTAAGTATTTTCATACTCATAACCTGTCTTGTGTATGTTTAATAAAGCTAATTTCTCAGCTTGGTTGTTATTTATTAATGTTAACTTTCTCTCTACTCCTGCAAAGGTTTTAGCTTCTTTCATATTTTGTGCCTATTTCTATACTTTTTCTTTAGATTTTTACTGATTTCATAATACTATAACAAATTATAATTTGCAATAGTTTTATAAAAAAATTAGCTCATATCCTTAGATATGAACTATTCTTTATGGTAGCGAGGGTGAGATTCGAACTCACGACCTATCGGGTATGAACCGATTGCTCTAGCCAACTGAGCTACCTCGCCATATGTTATTTGCTAACGTGATTTATATTATAATATGTGTTTTTATTTTTGTCAATAAAATAAGTTAAAAAAGTTGAGAAAGCCTCAACTTTTTCATTATTCTTCATTATTATCTTTCTTCTCCATCTTTTTCTACAACTGGTTGTTGTTTTTCTTGTGCTTCTTTTGCCATTGCTTTTACAGCTTTTGGATCAATAGCTACAGTTTCCACAACTTGTTGTTTTCCTGAATTTCCTTTTCCACCATTTTTACTTGTAGAAGATTTTTTGAAAGCTTCTTCTCTTTGTTCAATTGATTGTAAAGATTCTAGTAATTCAGGATCTGTAATTACATTTTCTTCATCTGGACAATCTATTTGATTAATATATTGTTTTAAATCACTAAATACTGTTTTTACTCCATTAATAAATCCCATAATCTCTTCTTAAAATCTAAAATTTTAAGAATTTTCACCTCCATTTTTAAGGTTATTTTTCCGTAATACATATTTATTGTACCACATTATTCCATAAAAATCAAGCTTTTCAGCCAAAGTAATGCTAAAAGCTGGGCAAAAGTCCAGCTTTTTACTTGATTTTGGTTTAAATATAATCTTTTAATTCATATAGTCTCTTAACTTTTTACTTCTACTTGGGTGTCTTAATTTTCTTAATGCTTTTGCTTCTATTTGTCTAATTCTCTCACGAGTAACCATAAATTCTCTTCCAACTTCTTCAAGAGTTCTAGCTTTTCCATCTTCCAACCCAAATCTCAATTTCAACACTTTAGCTTCTCTTGGTGTTAATGTTTCCATTACTTCCTCTAGTTGCTCTCTAAGTAATGTATATGCTGCTGAATCTTGTGGAGCTGGTGTATCTTCGTCTTGAATAAAATCTTCTAAGTGGCTATCATCCTCTTCTCCTATTGGGGTTTCCAAAGATACAGGATCTTGTGCTATTTTTTGAATTTCCGCAACTCTTTCTACTGGAATTTCCATTTCTGCTGCAATTTCTTCCGGTGTTGGTTCTCTACCATTTTGTTGTAATAAATGTCTAGAAGTTCTAATCAATTTATTTATTGTTTCTACCATATGAACTGGTATACGTATAGTTCTAGCTTGATCTGCAATTGCCCTTGTAATCGCCTGTCTAATCCACCATGTTGCATAAGTACTAAATTTGTATCCTTTAGTGTAATCAAACTTTTCTACTGCTTTGATTAAGCCCATGTTTCCTTCTTGAATTAAGTCTAATAGTAACATTCCTCTTCCAACATATTTTTTAGCTATACTTACTACCAATCTTAGGTTAGACTCTGTTAATTTTTGTTTTGCGCTTTCATCCCCGTCCAAGATTTTTTGTGCTAACTCTAACTCTTGTTCATATGTTAACAATGGGATTTTTCCAATTTCTCTCAAATACATTCTAACAGGATCATCAACACTTATTCCATCCATGTTTATTAAATCTATGTCATCTAATTTGATGTTCTCAACTTCTCTTAAGTCATCTAGATTTGGTTCTGTGTCTAGATCATCTTTTAAAACATCTACACCTAAGTCTTCGAAAGTATTAAATACTTCTTCTATTTGGTCTGGATTAGTGTTTTCTAATTCATTAGCAAGCTCACCATAAGTAATTTTTCCATTTTCTTTTGCTCTTTTTAGTATGTTTTCTACTTTTTCCTTGCTAACTTCCTCTAATTTCTTTACTTTTGGTTTTTCTTCTACAACATTTTCCTCTGTAAGTTTGCTTTCTTCCTTAACTTCTTCTTTATTCTCTTCTAGCTTTTGAGCCTTTTTAGGTTTCTTTTCAGTTTCTTTCTCAACTTTTTTCTCTATATCTTTTACTTCTTCAGTTGCTTTTTTAGTTTTCTTTTCTTTTTTATCTGCTTCTTCAACCTTTGGAGTTTTAGTTTTTTTTACTTTTTTAGGTGCTTCTGTTTTCACAACTTCAGCTTCTACTATTGGCTCATCTTCTTGCTTCTTTTTCATATATAAAACCTCCTATTTGATTTTAGCTAGTTTTAGAATAATATCGTTAAGCTCCTTTTCTAATTCTTTTACTTCTTCTGAACCTGCTTCAGAAACGCTTTCTAGCTTTTTCAAAATTTCATTTCTTCTACTTATCAACTTTTCTTTTTCATAAATACTAATCAAGTCGTCTATTGCCTTGTTAACATCAGTTATTTCGAAATCTCCAGCCATTATTTCTGTAATATGACTAATGACTTTTTCATCTTGAAACCAGTCTAATAATTGACTAGTATTACTATTTCCTTTTTCAAATTCTTCATACATTTTTTTGAGAATTTGTTTGTTTGTATCATCTTGAATATAGTCTAATGTAATTAAATTTTTTATTTTTTCATAACATTTAGAATATTCATTTATAAGTAAATATATTACTAAATTTTCTCTTTTTAGAACTGCCTCAGAAACGCTATTTTCTTTTTCTTCTTTTGGTACCATTGTAACTACCCTTTTTTCTAGCTTTTTGCTTCCTTGGTTGTCTTTATACATAAGTTTATTTACTTCTGCATAAATAGCTTCTTTAGAGATTTTGTATTCTTTAGCAATTTTATCTACATAAATTTCTCTTTCCATTTGGTTTGTAACTTTTGCTAAAATTTTAGCAATTTCATTTAAAAATTTTATTTTGTCATTTGTATTTTCTATGTTTAATTCTTTTAATAAAACTTTTACTTTAAATTCTACTAAAGAAATTGCATTGTCTACACATTTTTGAAATCTCTCTGGTCCATATTTTAATACATATTCATCTGGATCTTTTGCTCCTTCTATTTGCAATACTCTAATATCACAACCTAAGTTTTGCAAAATTTCCATTCCTCTTAATATAGCTGCTTGTCCTGCTCCATCTGCATCATATCCTAAAATAACTTGTTCACTATATCTTCTAAGCAAACGTCCCTGTGCCTCTGTCATAGCAGTTCCAAGTGATGCAACAACATTTGTAATACCTCTCTGATATAACGAAATCGCATCCATATAGCCTTCTACTATAATAATCTTTCTGGTATCATGCTTTTTAGCTACATTAAGTCCAAATAAATTTCTACCTTTGCTATATACTATATTTTCTGGTGAGTTTATGTATTTTGGTTTACTGTCATCTAATACTCTACCACCAAAAGCAATAACTCTTTCTCTAACATCTTGTATAGGAAACATTAGCCTCTTTCTGAAGCTATCCATATATCCACCATTTTCGGTTCTTTTAACTAAGCTTGATGCTAGCATTTCTTCTTCTGTGTAACCTTTTTGTTTTAGTAATAAATATAGTTCATTAAAATTTCCTGCATATCCTATTAAAAAGGCCTTTAATGTACGATTATCAAGTTTTCTTTTCTTAATATATTCTTGTGCTGTTTTTGATGCAGGTTTATATAAATTTTCATGATAAAATTCAGCCGCAATTTTATTTATTTCATATACTTTTGATTTTAATCTTGCTGTTTTATCATCTTCTAAATTATCTAAAGTTGGTAATTCTATATTTACTCTGTTTGCTAGTAATTCTAAAGTGTCTTTAAAATCTAAGCCTTCTATTTTTGATATAAAGTGAATGACATTTCCGCCTGCTCCACAACCAAAGCAATGAAATATTTGCTTATCTGGTGAAACAGCAAAAGAAGGAGATTTTTCTTTATGAAATGGACATAATCCGAAAAAGTTTCTCCCACTTCTTTTTAATGTTACGTATTTAGATATTACATCTACAATATCATTGCTTGACCTTATTTCTTCAATTAGTTCATCGCTATATCTTACCAATTTTTGACAACCTTTCTACATACTATTTATATTATTCGACATAAAGTGTTTAAATCCTTCTTTACTTTATGACAAATATTGAAACTTATTTTCCTAAAAGTTTTTTAGTTTTGGCCATTTATTTAGAATAGAAAAAAGGCGATTTCTGTCGCCTTTTTAGTATTTTACAATTCTGTTGTATCATCATCAAATGGAATAAATTTGTTAACAGCACTTGCATTTAAATCAATGTTTGCTTGTGGTGCTCTATATTCATTAAATGATAAATCTATTTTATTATTTATTAATTCTTCAACCTCGTCTTGTGTAGCATGTTCTGCTAATACAAGTTCACTAACTAAAATTTGTTTTGCATTAGAAAGCATTTTCTTTTCGCCTGTTGAAAGTCCTTTTTCTTTTTGCTTAAAGCTTAGGTTTCTAACTACCCCTGCAACTTCATATATGCTTCCACTTTTCATTTTTTCCATGTTATCTCTATATCTTTTATTCCAATTTTGAGACATTTCTGTTTCATCTTCTCCTAAAATTGAAATGACTTTTTCTGCTTCTTCTTTTCCTATCACATTTCTAACACCAATTTGTTCTGCTCTATCTGTTGGAACCATTACTTTAACTTCACCTGGCATTTTAATAACATAATAAGATTGGTTTTCTCCTAAAATATTTTTTTCTTCTATACTATCTATTGTACCTGCTCCATGCATTGGGTATACAATTTTATCACCTACATTAAACATGTAAGACTCTCCTTTCTATTGCAAAATATTTGGTTTTTAGTTAAGAAAGGTTTTTAGGCTCTTCTTTAAACCGCAAATATATTATACTACAAAAACTGGCAAAAGTCAAAACTTTTACCAGTTTTTTTGAAATTTTTTATGTATATCTTATTTACTTGTAGAGCCAAATCCACCTAATCTAGCGCCTTTTGCATTATCATTGTCAACTATTCCAAATTTTTGAAAAATTGCTTGTCCTATGCAGTCTCCTTTTTTTATTTCAATATCTTCTGCTTTTACATTAAAAAATGCAAACATTATATGTCCGTCATTATCTGGATTTCCATAATAATCTCCATCCACTATTCCAACACCATTTGATAATACTAATCCTTTTTTCTTTGGATTAGAGCTTCTATTGCAAAGCATTAAATATTCATCTTCTGGCATATATGCTTTTATTCCTGTTTTTACTAAAGTTGGTGCTTGTCCTGCTTTAAATGCTGGAACCACACAGTCTTCTGCTGCTTCTACATCATATCCTGCTGAATATTTTGTTTTACGCACCGGCATATTTATTCCTGCTTGTTCAAATCCTTTTGCTACTTCAAATCCTCTTACTCTTTCCATATTCCATTTCTCCTTATTCTTTTATTTTTTGTAATTATATATCATATTTTTAAAATTGTCATTATATTTTTAATATTCATAGCCTTTTTCTACCAGTGATTCGTCTATTTCGTTTATTCTTTTTATTGTAGATACTAGTATTTTTGATAAAATGATTTTCATATTCTTTATATTAAAGTTTATATTTTTAGCTTTACACGCTTCTTTCACTTCTCTATATTCTTTTTTTAATACTGGTATCATTGAAAGTGCAATACTTACTAATACTTCAATTTCTTCTGTGTTTATTTTAAATACTTCTAATGGTTTGCATATTGTTCTTACTGTTTTAGCAAGTTGTGCTACTGTAATTGTTCTTGAATAAATATATGTTGTATTACATACTAGTAATAATTTTGCTGCCATCCAAATTGCATTTATGTAGTTGTCTAATAATATATTGAATATAAAAGTAAATAATATAAATGGTAAGTACTTTGTTAGATTTATTATTGCCTTTTTAAAGTTAACTTTTATTATTATCATTAAAATCAAGTTTACTACTGCAAAACTTGCTAGCCAAATATTATTAGGCATAAAAAATATTAAAGTGGCATATGCAAGAAACGCTAAAAATGTAATTGCATTTTTCATTTTGAACCACCTGCCTTAGCTGTCACTAAATAGTTGACTAATTCTGGTATTGTGTAATCTTTAGCATTTACCTGTATTCCATTTTTTTGTAGCTCTACTAATATTTCTAAAATAGTTGGAAGTTTAATTTCATATTTTCTTAGTTCTTCAGCCTTTTCAACTAATTCTTCTTTTTTTATTTCTAATGCAATTTTGCCTTGTTCTAATACTAAAGTTCTATCTGCCAATAATATTTCGTCTGCTAAATTTGTAATACAAATAATTGTATAACCTTGCTGTTTTAGGTTTTTAATAATTTTATATATTTTTTCTTTTCCTATACTATCGATCATGGTTGTTGGCTCATCAAAGATAAGATATTTAGGATTTTTAGCAAGTATTTCTGCTATCATAATTCTTTGTTTTTGCCCTAATGATAAATTGTATAGGTCTCTATTTTTAAAATCTAGCATCTCTACCTTTTCTAATGCCTCATTTATCCTTTTGTCTATTTCTTGTTTAGATAAGCCTTTTAATGCAAATGATAATTCGTCTTCAATCGAATTGAAAATTATTTGATTTTCTGGGTTTTGAAATACTATTCCAACTTTATCTCTAATTTCATTTTGATATTTTTTTATGTCTAAATCATCAATAAGAATATTGCCTTCTTTTAACCTTAAAATTCCTGCTATTAGTTTGCCTATAGTTGATTTTCCAGAGCCATTTTTTCCTACAATAGAAATAATCTCTCCGTCATGTACTTCAAAACTGATATTATCTAAGATTTTGTTGCTTTCTTTATATTTAAATGAAACGTTTTCTAGTCTAATCATTTGAGCTCCTTACATATTTATCAAATGGTTTTCTTAATGCTTTTTCTAATGCAAAAATCACTATAACATGAATTGGAATCATAATAAGTTGTTTTACAATTCTAGTTACAAGTAATGCCCAAAAAGCTTTTCCTGTAGTTATACTTGTCCATAAAGTATTTAAGCCCATATTTACCACTATTGCTACTAATACAGTGGCAATTATAAGCCTTAAAAGTAATTGCTTATCATTGTAACTGTCTGGTTCTTTTTTGTATAGTATAAATCCATATATTGCTGCCGACACTGCTGTACTAATAGTGTACCCTATAAAAAATGCACCTGATGGGAATAGAGTTGCCCCTATAACATCTCCTAAAACATTTAATAGAATTGTCCATTTTGGTCCTAACCAAATTGCGCATAACATTGTTGGTACAAATGCAAAGCTTATTTTAGTAATTGGTGTTTTTATTGATAAAAACCTTGATAATACAATAAGCATTGCTAATAATATTGCTGTTAGTATAATTTTTTTATTTGTTCTCATAAGTTATTTCCCCCATTAAATCATAATCTTTTACTTCTTTTATTTTGCAATCCACCCAGTCGCCTAAATTTAATTGTTTTGTATTTTTTATATATACTACTCCATCAATTTCTGGTACATCCATATAGGTTCTGCCAACATAGTATTTTTGATTTTTGGTTATTCCATCAATTCTTGCTTTTTGTGTTGTACCAATTTTATTTTCTAAATTCTCTTTAGAAATCTCTTGTTGTAATTTCATTATTTTATTATATCTGCTTTTCTTTGTAGCTGGATGAATTTGATTTGGCATTTTTTCTGCTCCTGTGCCTTCTTCTTTAGAATACATAAATGCTCCAAGTTTATCAAATTTAGCTTCTTTTAAAAAGTTATATAGTTCTTCAAAGTCTTCTTCAGTTTCACCCGGAAAACCAACCATTACAGTTGTTCTTAGTATAACATTTGGAATTTCTTTTCTTAATTTTTGTATTAGCTTTCTAATACTTTCTCCATTACTTTTTCTATTCATTCTTTTTAAAACACTGTCTGAAATATGTTGTATTGGAATATCAAAATAATTACATATTTTATTATTTTCTTTTATTACCTGAATTAGCTTGTCTGTAATAGTTTCAGGGTATGAATACAATATTCTAATCCATTTTATTTTGTCTATTTTACATATCTCCTGCAAAAGCTCAGCAAGTTTTGGTTCACCATATATGTCTTGTCCATATCTTGTAGTATCTTGAGCTGTTAAAATTATTTCTTCATAACCTTGCTCTGCTAGCTTATTTGCTTCTTCTACAAGGCTTTCCATCGTTCTACTTTTTTGCATTCCACGAATTTTTGGAATTGCGCAGAATGTGCAACAATTGCTACAACCATCTGCTATCTTTATATATGCATAATTTTCGCCTGTTGTAATAACTCTATCTGTGAATTTTTCAAAGTCTACATTCCCTTTTCCATTAGATAATAGTTTTTCTATCTGCTCCCATAATGTACTATACTCACTATATTTTATATATAAATCTACTTCTGGAATAGATTTTTCAAGTTCCTTTTTATATCTTTCTACTAAGCACCCCATAGCTATTAGATATTTGCAATTTTGTTTTTTATACTCAGCCATTTCTAGTATTGTATTTATTGCTTCTTCTTTTGCAGACTCAATAAATCCACAAGTATTTATTATTATAACTTCTGCTTCTTCTGGGTTATTTACTATTTCGTATCCATGTTCTTTAAATAATGCTATTGTTTTTTCTGTATCCACTAAGTTTTTATTACATCCTAATGATATAAATCCTGCTTTCATTTTATTATCCCTTCTAGTTTTTTTAGTCCTTCTACTAATTTATTATATGTCTCTTTATTTACTATTTTTTTATTTCCTTCTGCATATGCTTTAGCTGTACCTTTCATATCAATTAACTCATACCTATTTTCTGCTTTTGTGCCTCTATCTAATACATAAATTGGCGTATAATCAACTTTGCTTAGTACTACTTCTCCTGTTTCTCCGCTTTTTCTAAGTTCAATATTAAGAACTAACTCTATTTTTGATATATCCATTGTTTCACCTGATATGTAGTTTCCTAAAGAATATGCAACAAGTACATTTTTTCCTTCTGGACTTTGCATAACTTCCATTTTTTGAACTGCTGATGCATGATTTCCTAAAATCATATCTGCCCCATTTTCTACTAAAAATTTAGCTATGTTTTGTTGTTCTTTATTAGGCTTTGTTGAATATGCATCTCCCCAATGCATAATTATTATGCTATAGTCTGCATTTTCTTTAGCATATTCTAAATCTTTTTTAGCAATTTCTGAATTGTATATATTTGCACTATCTAATTCCTCTTTTGTTTTACTATTTTGATTTTCAAAACCATATGTATATGACAAAAATGCAATCTTAGTATTTTTTATTGTCTTTATCTTTACTCTACTTTCCCCTAAGTTATCTCCTACTACATCATATCCTATTCCTTCTAGTGCTCTCTTAGTTTCTTGCAAGCCTTCTATTCCATAATCTAAACTATGATTTGTGCTTATACTAACTAAATCTATTCCTATATTTTTCAAAGCTTCTGCAAAAGAAATTGGACTATTACGTTGTCCATATCCAGAGTATTTATTGTCTGTATAATTAGTTTCCATAGTTCCTACTGTGATATCACTATCTGCAAAAAAAGTAGACATATTTTTAAACATTGACGTAAAATCATAATTTTGTGTACCTTTATCATATGCATCTTCTAGTATACTATTTTCACATAAAATATCTCCAACTGCTGATATTCTGATAATACTATCTCTTACAGTATTATTAGAATTAGCTATATTCTTTTCTGTTTCTTCAAATATTGCTTCAATATTTTTTTCTAACTCAGCTCTTTGCTCTGCCAATATTTTTTTCTCTTTGTTATTACGATAAAAGATAGTTACAGAACATATAACTATTATTATTGCTAATATTATAGTTAAAGTTATGAATGTTTTTGAGCTCATTACTTCTAATATACTTCTAGAGCTACGCTTATTTCTACGATTTCTTGACATTTGTATCACCTTATATAATTTATCACATTTTTTGCAATAAGTAAAGGTGGAAATTTACTTTCCACCTTCTAAATTATTTTACATATTCATTTAATGGTTTTACTCTGTAATTTAATTCTCCGAACTTATCTGTTGTTACATAACCTGGTGTGCTATTTATAACGTCTGGAATACGATTAACTATTGACGCACATGTTAGCTCTACTGTTGCAGGTCTTGCAACTACTATTGTTGTATCTGGCTCTCCATAGATTGTCCATTCGTTTTTGTCATAATCTTCATTAGAATATACCTTACCAATACATTCTGATTCAATAGTAATTCCTTCTTTAGTTGTTGTTGTAACAACTGCACTCATTCCTGTAGCATCTCCTGCTTTTACTGTCATTCCTAATGTTGAAGAATATATATCTTCTTTGTATGTTTGTGGTATTGTTTTTTGTGTTTGTCTTTCAACTGTTAGTCCAAGTTTAGAACATAACCATCCATTTACATTCCACATATATGATGGTAAATATTTTCCTGATTCAATAACTTTTTGTCTTTCTTCATCACTAATTTTATCTACTGAAGCTACTTGATCCTCAAATTCTTGCATTGTTAATCCTGAACCATGTGCTTTTGCTAAAGCTATTCCATAGTCTTCTACATTGTAGCTTGAGCTTCCTTTTATTTTTGTGATTTTATGTGTTGATCCTGCAATTGAACTAATTAATTGTCCCCAATAAATGTCTTGATATCCACTTCCTGTAATTGTACATCCTGTCTGTTTTGCCATTTCGTCTAATTCTTTTGTAGTTGCGGGGTTTGAATTTTCTGGATAAAATGCTTCTTCACATGTTGTAATTGCATTTATTCCTAATTTAGCACAAAGCATTAAAGCATCTCTAACATCTGCTATTAAGCTCATTGTAGTAACTATAGCAATATCTGGTTGAACTTGTTTTAACATTTCTTCTGCATTTTCTAAAGCTGTTACAGTTACACCTTTGTTTTCTCCTCCAATAATTTCTCCTATATCTTTGCCAATAACAGATGGGTTTACATCAATTGCTCCAACTATTTCTGCTCCTTTTTCATACACATAGCGCATTGTATAAACCGCCATTTTTCCTGTACCAAATTGTACAACTTTTACTTTTCTCTCCATAAATTTTCCTCCTTTGAAATTTTATACATAGATTATATACCAAATACTAAAAAATATTCAATGGATATTTTGTGAATTTTGATTGATTTTTTTATATCTTTTCTTATATAATACTAATATATTAATTTTAAGGAGGATTTTTTATGCCTATTCATTGTAATGCTAAAAAAGAAGATATTGCAAAAACTGTGCTTATGCCTGGTGACCCTTTACGTGCTAAATATATCGCAGAGAATTTTTTAGAGAATGCTAGATTAGTAAATACTGTTAGAAACATGCTTGCATATACTGGAACTTATAAAGGAAAAGAAATCACTGTGTTTTCTCATGGTATGGGTATGGCAAGTATGGGAATTTACTGCTATGAGTTATATAAATTTTACGATGTAGAAAATATTATTCGTATTGGTTCTTGTGGAGCTTATTCTGAAGATTTAAATATTTTTGATACTATATTAGTTGATAAGAGTTATACTGAAGGAAATTTTGCTTATGAATGGAATGAAAAGGATTGTCATTTAATTGAATCTAGTGAATTTTTAAATGAGATTATAGAAAGTACTGCAAAAGAAATAAATATTCCTTATATAAAAGGAAATACTTTATGTAGTGATTGTTTTGATGGTTATTTAGAGAGTATTCCAAATTTAATTAAAAGATTTCCTAAAGAGCTTAATATTATTGGTGCTGAAATGGAAGCTTTTGCTTTATTTTATATGGCTCATTATCTAGGTAGACAGGCTTCTTGCTTATTGACTGTAGTTGATTCTCATTACAAGAAACAAGAAATTAGTTCTGAAGAGAGAGAAAAGTCTTTAAATAATATGATAACTTTAGCTTTAGAAAGTGCTATAAAAATAGAAAATGCCAAAGGTTAGTCCTTTGACATTTTTTTAATTCTTATTTTGTTATTGATAAAACTTTATATTGCATTACTCCAGCTGGTGCTTGAACTTCTACAATTTGGTTCTTTTTTGCACCTAAAATAGCACTGCCTATTGGTGACTCATTTGAAATTTTATTTTGTGCTATATCTACCTCTGTAGATCCAACTATAGTATAGCTTACTTCTTCATCAAATTCTAAGTCTAACAATTTAACAGTATTTCCTACTTGAACTGTTTTTGTGTCTATTTCTGATTCATCTATAATTTTAGCATATCTAATTTTATTTTCTAATTCTGCAATTTTTGTTTCATTTTCTGCTTGAGCATTTTTTGCTTCGTCATATTCAGAATTTTCTGATAAATCTCCAAATCCTAAAGCCACTTTAATTCTTTCAGCTATCTCTACTCTTTTTACTGTTTTTAAATTTTCTAATTCTTGTTCTAGTTTGTCAAATCCTTCTTGTGTTAATAACACTTCTTTGTTTTCTTCCATTTGTCCTTCCTCCTTTGCTTTCACAATGAAAAAATTAATTGCAACAAACTATAAATAAATATAATTTGTTGCGACTTCTTTAATATACTAGATTTTTTGCCATTTGTCAAGAAAATTCATATAATTTTCACAAACTTCCATTTTTTCCGTACAATTTTGTTACTTTGATTTCGTCTTTTTTCATTTGTTGTTTTATTTGCGATAGTCCTTGTTTTTGATTTATTCTACTTTCGTACAATGCAGACAATTCGTTATCGTCTAGCAGATTATATTGCTCAAAGAAATCTTTAATTTCATTTGAGGCATCAATTCCTATTCTTCGTATTTGTATTCCATTAAAAGTATTGCTTTCATAAAAGCCTTTTTCGTCTATTGCTAGGATAACCGCTTCCCTATATATTATATACTTATTTATTTCATTTTCTAGTAAATCAAAATTAACTATTACTTTAGCTTTTTTCAAGCTTTTCTTTTTATTATTTGTAACCGTAATTATTATATTCTCGTTTCCTTCTATCTTATCAGCTACTCTCTGAAATTCCTTTATGTTTGGTGTTACTATGTTTATATTTTTAAAATATTTCATTAGATATATAATGTTCTCTATGTGTAATGGTTTGTTTTCTTTTACACAAATATATAAATCTTCTAATTCTGTTTTTGAGCCTTGTCTTTTTAGAATATTCTCTAAGGTTTCCTGTATTAAATATGGCATTATTCCTCTACCATCTAATATATGTATTTTTTTAGTCTCCGGCTCTATTATCTTCTTAAACTTTTCACTTTGTTTTAAATTATCTTCTGCTACCAGAGATTGTATGTTATATCTTTGCATTAAGATTTTTACTTTCTTTACGCATTTTTCCAATTTTGTATCTTTGCTTAAATCTGAAAATGGTAGTATAAATAGGTATGCATCATATATTTGTTTTACTGTGATTATATTCATATGATACTTTAGTTTTGCTATAAAGTTATAATAATATTTGCATACTGTATATTGCAATTTTGAAAATTTAGTTTGTTTTTGTTTTAGCTCTTCTAAATAATTTGTTTCATATAATTCCTCGTCATTTGTTTTTAGTTTCAAATATGCTAACATAAAAATCACCTCAATATATAGCTTGTTCTATATTATATTGAAGTGATTTTATATTTATTACTTATTTAATTTTACTTTCTATCAAATTCCAAATTGAGTTTGTTGCTCTGTCATATTCCCAGTAAGCAGCACCACCTAAGTTGTATTTTGATACTAAGTCTAGTTTTGCTTCAATTGATTTTTCGTCTTCAACCCAAATTTTATATGTTGCTCCACCTTTTTTGTATTCTACATAGTATTGTTGTAAATCTTCGTCCCATGTTTTTGTTGCATTACTTGGTATTACATTATTCACATTGCCTATATTAACAACATTTGAAGTTACATTTCCGTTGATTTCTTTCCAAACTCTTGTATAGAACGGAATTCCTAGAATTATCTTTTCAGCTTTTACTTCTTCTTGTCCTAAGAATTTTTTTACATTTGCTTCTACCCAATTATGCCCTGCTGTTGTTCCTGCTTTTGTTGCTGATACTCCATATTGATCATATGCCATAAACATTACATAGTCTGCAACTTTTCCTATAGTATATCTATCATAACATAAAGACCATTCTGGTGCACCATCTGGTGCTGTTACATCCACTGATAATACTGCTCCTATTTCATTTAGTCTAGGTCTTATTTCAATTAGAAATCTTGAGAAATTATCTTTGTCTGTTTCATACATACCTTCGAAATCAATGTTTATTCCATCTAAGTTATATTGTTTAATATATTTTATAATTTGATTTATTACATTCTCCCTTGATTTGTAGTCACTAAGCATTTTAGATGTTTCGCTCATATTTGAATTTGTAAACATTGGCCAAACTTGATAACCATTTCCATGTGCCCAGTTTATATATGCAATTCCTTCATTTCCTACATTTTCATATACATTTGTTGTACTGTATTTAGTCATATAGAAGAAACTTGGAGATACCACATTTACTCCTGTAATTTTTCCTGTTCTTGTTGGTGCTGAAACATATTCTGAATAATAGTCCCAAGCTAGGCTTATTGGTCCTTCTATTTTAGCTTTTTCTTCTGCCTTTTCTCTTATAGTTTTAAACTCATTTAATTTGCCAGTTTGGATATATCCTAGAGTTCCATTTTCGGTTCTAACTCTTGTCCAACCATTAGGTACAGGGTAATCACTACGGTTTGCAATAGTTAATGTATCGCCTTGTTTTGCTTTTGCTAAAGTTGCTGAAATAATTGTTGGTTTGTATTTTATACTTGAGTCTTTTTTTAGTGTTGCTGTTTGTTGTTCTCTATCTAAAGAATCAATGTATACCAAATCTTCACTTTCAACATATGTTGTTTTTATATTATATACTTCATCTAATTCTGAAATTGGAACATATGCTACCTCGTCTAATATAATAGCTCCCGCCTTAATTGTTGTATTTGAACTGTTTACTTGAATTTGTTTGCTATCTATTGGCAAACTTGCTATTTTTGTACTAGAAGTGGTAACTACTTGGTTGTACTTTTCATCATATATAATTGTATTATCAAAGAAGTTATATATATCTGGTTTTGATACATATACTACTCCATCTTTTATATATACATTATTTTTTAAACTTGAAGTTGCATTTGAATTGTTTATTATTAAGTTTGTTTGATTTATTTTGCTTACTATGTAATTACGTTTTATTACATAATATCCTCCAATTGCTCCTACTATTAAAACTAATGCAATTATGATTATTGCTATTATAATTTCTATTTTTGATTTTCTTTTTTCAATTTCACCCATATTTTATCTCCTAGTATAATATTATATTTCACACTATATCATATTTTCGAATTTAAGTGAATAAGTATTTTGAAATTTTAAGAAATTTTGTATATTTTTTATTTTTTGGGAAAAGATAGAAATAGCAAAAAATATATATTTGGAGGTTTTAAAATGGGAGTTGAAAAACATTTAAGAATTACAGGTACATCTACAGTATCTTGGAAAGATGCAATTGTACAAGCAGTTGCAGAGGCTTCAAAAACTATTGATTATTTGTCAAACGTAAAAATTATTGAACAACGTGCAAGAATTGATGGTAAAAAATTAGTAGAATATTTTGTTGATTTAGATTTATCTTTTGTTATTGATAGAGATAGAGATTAAAGGAGGCTATATAATGAAACCAATTAAAACAAAACAAGAATACAGTGATTATGTTGATAAAAAATCCCCTAATTCTCCTATTCTAAAAAATTGTTTTAATGCATTTTGGGTAGGCGGATTGATTTGTAGTATTGGGCAGATTATTATGGATTTCTGTAAGTACAAAGGTATGGACGAGGTTGCTTCTTCAACTGTTGTATCTATTACATTAATTGCCATTGCTGCAATTTTAACAGGTTTGAATATATTTAATAAAATAGGAAAATTTGCAGGTGCAGGTTCTTTAGTGCCTATTACAGGTTTTGCAAACTCTATTGTCTCTCCTGCTATCGAATATAAATCAGAAGGATATGTAATGGGTGTTGGTGGCAAAATGTTTACAGTCGCAGGTCCAGTATTAGTTTTTGGAATTTCATCATCTGTAATTATTGGTATAATTGCTGCTCTATTTATTAAATAAGGAAGGAAGAATTTTATGACTCGTTTAGGTAAACAAACAATTAAATTAGATAATCCACCAACAATAACTGAAGTTGCTAGTATTGTTGGTCCTAAAGAAGGACAAGGTCCATTGGCTAAATATTTTGACCAATGTTTAGAAGATGAATTTTGGGGAGAAAAAACTTGGGAAAAGGCTGAAAGTAAGATTATAAAAGAAACTGTGAATTTGGCTATTACAAAATCTGGTGTTCCTGCAAGTGACATAGATTACTGTTTTGCAGGTGATTTGCTAAATCAATGTATTTCATCTAGCTTTGGTCTTAGAGAATTAAACATTCCGTTTTTTGGAATATTTGGTGCTTGTTCAACATTTGTTGAAGGTTTATGTTTAGGTAGCGTATTTTTAGATGGTGGTGCTGCCAATAATGTTTTGTGTGCTACTTCTAGTCATTTTTGTAGTGCTGAAAAACAATTCCGTTTTCCATTAGAATTAGGAAATCAAAGACCTCCTACTTCTCAATGGACAGTAACTGGTTCTGGTGCTGCTGTTTTATCAAAATCTGGTACAGGTCCATTTATTACGCATATTACACCTGGAAAAATTGTTGATATGGGAATAAAAGATGCAAACAATATGGGTGCTGCTATGGCTCCTGCTGCTTTAGATACTTTAATTACTCATTTAAGAGATACAGATAGAAAGCCTAGCTATTACGATGCAATTATCACAGGTGATTTAGGTCATATTGGTAAAGATATTGTAATAGAACTTGCTGAGACTAAAGGTTACAATATCAAGAGTATTTATAATGACTGTGGTGTTTTGATGTTTGATAAAAATACTCAAGATACTCATTCTGGCGGTAGTGGCTGTGCTTGTATAGGAACTGTATTTTCAGGATATTTTTTCAAACAATTAAAAGATAGAAAATTAAATAGAATTTTACTAATTGCAACTGGCGCTTTAACTAATGCAACCACTTCTCAACAAGGTGAAAGTATCCCTGGTATTGCACATGCTGTTGCTATTGAGAACTAGGTTTGGAGGTGAATTGTATGGAATTTATACAAAGTATTGATTTGATGGGTTTATTAAAATGTTTTGTTGTTGGAGGAATTATTTGTATAATAGGTCAGCTTTTAATTGATAAAACCAAATTGACTCCTGCTAGAATTTTAGTAATATATGTTACAGCTGGTGCCATACTTGGTGGACTTGGAATTTATAAATATATAATAGAATTTGCTGGTGCTGGTGCGACCGTACCATTAACTGGATTTGGTGCAAATCTAGCTAAAGGTGCTATTCAAGAAGTGCAAAGTTCTGGATTGTTAGGTGCTTTTACTGGTGGAGTTAAAGCTTCTGCTGGTGGAATTGCTGCTGCAGTATTCTTTGGATATTTAGCTTCACTTATTGCTAAACCTAAAATTAAGAAACAATAAAGCAAAAAAGATGGCTGTTGATTATTATAATCAACAGCCTAACTTTCTAATTCAGAAAGTTTTTTGAAAGGATTAGGCGCTCAGTTAATTTCTAGGATTATGATTTTAACCCTATTGCCATTTGCAACTTTGCACTCTCCTTCGAAGCCTACTTCCTTATGAAAGATGACTTTGCCAATAGGAGAATTCAAGGTGATTGTCGATCTCTCTTCTGTGGGAAGTGCAACCAGTTTGTATTCCATGGTAATGACTCTGTCATTTTCATAGTCTAGCTCAAGTTTCACACGATCTCCAACTTGAACAATTTGCTTGCTCTTGTGTGCAAGATTCTCCACTATTGAGGCATTTTTTAACTGTGCATCCAACTCTCGAATCTCATTCATGATTGCTCTTTCTTGGATTTCAGCTTGTTCAAGTCCGAAATTATCATGACGATTGTCACCAGGAGCTTGAGCAACTTGCTCTCCTTTTTCCTGTCTTACCTCCTTCAGCTTTTCTCTTAGTTTTCTTATTTCTTCCTCTTTCTGCCGGCACGCCTCTCTTGTCAACAACATGTTGTTACCCTTCCTTTCAAATAATATATATAATACATAAAGTATTATCTAAAAGTATGTAATCACTATCTTGCCTCGTCTCGTTCTGTCATAATTCTATCTTTTATATGTAAAATTCCAAAATCTTTTATTGATAGTGTAGCTATTTCTATCGCTTTTTTCAATGCCACCTCATTTGAATATCCATTTGCAATTAAATTCATAAATACACCATTTAAACAATCGCCTGCTCCTGTTTTATCTACTACATTTTCAATAACAGTAGCATCAAATTTTTGCGCATGCTCTCTGTCTAGTAATATACATCCTGTTTTACCTAGCTTTATTACTTTTGTTTTAGATTTACACTGTATCAAATTTGAAAATTCTTTATCTACAAAAGCAATATCCACTAAATCAAATACTTCTCTTGTTTCATTTAAGTCTGCATATCCTTCAAATGTATCTACTCCTATTATTGCATTTGGATTGCAATTTCGCAATTTTTCAATAATCTGCTTTTGATTACTTGGTAACATTGTAGAAATATAGAAATACTTTGCTTTCAAAAATTCCTTTGGTATATCATCAAAAGTTGCTGTTAGTCTTTCATTATATTCTGCAACTGTTTCTCTTTCCTGCCTATCTTTTGTCCTCAAGATATTATAAAACCTTGAAGTTCTTTCATCTTTATGTGTATGAAATCCTCTTAAATCTATATTGAACTTTTTCAATCTATCTATGCTAAAGTCATCTCCTGCATTGCTAACTAGTCCAACTCTGTAAAATATACTAGCTGGTACACTGGAATATATTCCTGCTCCTCCATAATTAGTTTTAAAAAAATGACTACTATCTTCACAGATAAATTTATTTGTGTCATATGCCGAATCTCCTATAATAATTAAATTCGGTATTATTGTATTTTTATTCATTTAGTATATTTTACTCCGTCTATATACAATGCATCTGCTCCACTTAGTTTATAAGTTTTTATAGCGTCTTCTGGAGTATCAACTATCGGCTCACTGGCATCATTAAAAGATGTATTCATTAAAATTGGAGCTTTTCCAATTTCCTTTAATTTAATCAATATGTCATATATAATAGGATTGTCCTCTTTAGTTACTGTTTGAACCCTAGTTGTTCCATCGAAGTGGACAATTGCTGGTGCTTCTTCTTTAGTAATGTCTTTTGCTTTTGCACAGAAAGTCATATATGGTGAAGAATAATTTTGCTCAAAATATTCTGTAATAAATTCTTCTGGAATCATAGCTGCAACTGGCCTATATGGCTCTCTTCTCTTTATCTTCTCACTAATCTTGACTCTCATTTCAATACTATCTGGAAGTCCAATAAAGCTTCTATGTCCTAATGCCCTTGCTCCTATTTCACTTCTTCCTTGGAACCATGCTATTACCTTATGATCTAAAATATCTTTTATAACTTGTTCATCATAACTACTAATTTCACTTTTTCCTCTACCTAGGAATGGATAATCTACTTTTATATGTGGATATCTGTATAAAATAGCACCTAAAGATTGTCCTCCATCAGTAGATATTGGACTAACATAAACATTGTCAAAAATCTTTTCATCTAATAATTTTGAGTTTAAAGAAATGTTTAATGAACATCCTCCAGACATGCATATATTCTTTGAAAATTCACTATGTTTTCTTAATTTTTCTACGTTAGTGTCAACCCAATAATTGTGTGCAGTATATGCTATATTTTGTTTGTTTTCATCTTCCCATGCTTTTGCATAATAATCTTGTAAGTTAAACAATGGTAATAAATGCTTGCATCCATTAACATATAGTTTGTTTATTTCTTTTTCATTTTGTTTAATTATTTTCATTATGTTATCATCATATTTTCCTAATGAACTCAAGCCCATAAATTTGCCAACAGCTGATGTGTGTGCTCTGTCAAAATCAGGTTCTAATAATAATTGTGCCATAGTTCCATAAAATTGACCTGTACAAGCTGAATCATTTAAATCTTCTGCTAACCATATTTTATCTCCATCTTTATAGTATACCTTTGTTGTTCCTTCTTCACTACCTCCATCTGAAATAAATATAACGCATTTTTCAAACTTTTTAGGTAATACAACTCCAATATGGTTTTCATGGTGATTAGTTAATATAGCATCAAATTCTCTACCTAAAATACAGACTTTATTTCCATTGTATAGATTTTGCCATTCTGTCACCAATACCTCATCTACATCATCTATAGTCTTTCCTATGTAATCAAGTCCAATTTTTACTAGCTGATCAACTTCCTCTAAACTAGTAAATTTCTTATGTTTTGCTCTAAAAATTCTTTCAGCTTCCAAATGTATAAGAACTTCTTCCTCATTTGCAAGAGTTATGCATGAATCATGAAAGCAAAATGAAATTGATAAAATTAATTTTTTATCTTTCATCCAATTCTTCCCCCTTAATTTTTTTAATCACTTTTTCTTCAATTTCTTGTACTATATCATCTATACTTTTTTCTTCTGTATCTATTACAATATGTGGCATATTGAATTTTTCTGCAAATTTAATCATTCCCTTATATCCATCTGCCTTTATAGCTTCATCTTGTAAATCTCTATCGTTTTTATTTCTAGTATAAATTCTTTGGAGTCTAACTTCTGGCGAGGCATATAAAATAACACTCATGTCTGGTACTCCTATTAAAGATAATAATGTTTTATAAATTTCTATATTTTCTCTGGTGCCATTTTGCTGAAAGTTTGACAATATATGTCTATCTACAACTATATTCTTATCTTTTACTTGGGTCGCTGTATATATATTTCCAAGCGAACATAACCAGGCTCTTAAAATATCATTTCCGCTCTCAAAAAACAACTGATTTTCTCTTCTTTTGAAGATTTTGTAATATTCACTTTCCTTATCTGTAGCGTCAAATACTTTATGTATTGCATCACCTATATATGTAAATTCATTTCTTTTTGCAAGTTCTTTGGCTATTGTACTCTTTCCAACTCCGTCCATTCCCTCTATGGCAATTTTCATATTAACCTCCTGAAATTTAATTATTATATTACAACTTCATTTGTTAATTTATAAATCTATATTTAGGTATGCATATTTGCTGTCTTCATAATGTTTTATATCCTCTATCAATTCTTTTCCTATTTGAGAGATATCACTTATTCTCCTTGCCTGTCCATCCTCACATACTACTAATGGATTTGTATATCTTTTCTTAACTTTTATTGATATACAATATTTATCTTTAACTTCTGTATCACTTCTTCCAACGTGTGTACTATTTGAAAAGATTTCAAAAGCATCTCTTATTTTTTTATTAGGACAATTTCTTATTTTATCAACTATTTCTTTTTCAGAATACAAGTATAAGTCTTCTTCTGTAATATAGTTTTCTTTTGCCATTTTTCTCAATATATCTGTCCAGAATTGCATAATCATGTTGTTTTCACTATTTCCACAAAACAAATGCCACATTATACTTGATCTTCTTAAATATTCTTCTGCTATATCTAGATTTTCAAATCCAATTTCATCTTCGCCTTGCTCATTTTTTAATATTTTTATATTGTTATATATTCTATCAATAGACTCTAAAGTAAATGCATCTTGTGTTACTAGACCATCACTTAGTGTATACTCTAATCTATCTGCAGATAATTTTGGACTATCATTATCTGCAATTGGATATATGTGATAATCTATGACTTCTTCCAATTTTATATTATCTCTATTTAATAGTTTCATTATGTCTTTTGAATTTTTTATGATGGTTTCTGTAAGCTCTTCTGTTGATTCTTGTTTTTCATAATCTCCATGTAAATAATCTACAACATGGCTGAAAGATGGTGTTGCTATATCATGATATAGCCCTGCTATTGCTTGTTTTCTATCCTTAGTAAAGTGCCAAACAATTAGCGCAACTCCTAAACTATGTTCATATCTAGTATGGAAAAATTTATATGGAATCAATTTAGTGTGTTCACATGCTGATACCATACTTATTCCCTTTAATCTTTGCATTTCTGGCACATTAGCATATTCTATTAAAAAAGCTGGAAATTCCTTCGATAAGATTTGTAAATATTTTTTTATTTCTTCATTTTCTAATTCCATTTGAATAAACTCCTATTAAATTTTATATATACAATTATAGATTACATTAAATAAAGTTTCAAGCAAAATATTTAGAAAATATTTTGCTTGAAATCCATTAGATTTTAGAAGTAAATACTTCTCAGTTGTTTGTTGCAAGACTCTCTAGACAACTTTCGTTGTGCCAGTTTCATCTTAAGCATCAAAAACTCCAAATCGTTTGTTTCAATTTCCTCCCAAAAATCAATAGCATCGTTACTGATTCTACAAAGAGGAAACCGTGCATCATGGTTTACGTACAAATCGTGCGTTTGCCTGCAGCATTCAATCGGCGAATCTGTTTCAACAGCCTTAGAACACGTACACTGTGTCAGAAAGACTCTGTGTCCTTCATTTTCATAGCACTCTGTTCTGTCATCCGTAGGAATATAGGTATAGCCCAATTCCTGCACCTGCTGTCGCAGTGTTTCAATTCTCACACAATCCTGCTGGTTATACGGGAAAAGTTCGGTGCATTTCACAGTTGCTTCAACCATTTTAGCATACGAAATCAAATTTCTGAATTCGTCAATGCTCCAACCGTTTTGCAAACACGGGGTTACGTTCAGCCTAATTTCCAACTCAGGATAAAGAGCTCTTACTGTCTTCAGGTTGTTTTCAACCGCATACAATTTTTCCCCGTCTCTTCCGATGATTGTCCCATACATTTGCGGGTCTGTAGTGTGAATAGAAACATTAATTCTTTTGATGTACTTGATAGCCGGAAGATGCCGGTCAAGCAATGCTCCATTTGTAACCACAGTTACCTGTGCTCCTGCCTCATAAAGGCGTTTGAGCAACTCGTCGATGTCCCGAAACAGGAACGGTTCTCCTCCAGACAGAGTAACACCATTCCATCCTTCAAGCTCAGAATAGAGATTGAAGAGAGTAATGTAATTCTCTACCGTCAGTTCATTCTTCCCTAATGTTCCACTTACACCTTCTGCGTGGCAAAAGTAGCAACCATAGTTGCAACTATTGGTGACCAAAAATCTAATGTCTTTCTTCATGATTCTACCTCCCCCATTTGTCAAAGGCATTAAAAAGTATTTACTGTCATATTCAAATTTTACCATTTTTTCAAGTTGTTGTCAACATAATATGATTACGTTTTTATTGTTTTTCATAATTTTATATTGTTTTTTCGTTTTATTAATGTTATAATTATGTAAATTTTATAGGAGGTGCTTTAAATGATCAATATCTATAATTGGTCATACGAAATCGAAAAAAATCTTGTACGGATTGAATTTGGTTGCACTATAAAAACCAAAGTTCAAAACATCGTCCAGCAATTCAATGGACAACAACTTTCTATAGCTGTGGGAGAAAACGTACTAATTGTAAAATTTAAGAATGCAAAAGTTGCAAACGATTTTGTCAATTACGTTATTTCTCAATATCCCAATTCATTCCATCTAAATAATGAATGGGAAGCTTTCAAAAGTTCTGAAACAATGATTTCCTTCACTTCAATGCAAGGTAGTCAAAGTTCACTGTTGTCACTATCCGAGACTATTGCTTCTCTTTTGGCAGATTCCATAACTATTTCTAATCTCACAAAGAGTAACGTAGTAGGTATTCAAGTTAGTGCTGATGAAGATATGTGTTACTTAACTTTCAGTATTAACTTTAAGTCTTCTGATGACGTAGAACAATTCCTCATTGATTTTCACAGATTCAAAGCATAACATTGTATTCTTAATAGAACACACAATTAAACAGAACCCAAAAGTTTAAACACTTTTTGGGTTCTGTTCTTCTATAGATATTTTATTTATTTGCTTGCTTTTTCAGCTACTTTTACTATTTCAGTAAATGCTTTTGGATCTGTTACTGCAAGTTCAGCTAACATTTTTCTGTTAACAACAACATTTGCTTTTTTTAGTCCTGCAACTAATTTGCTGTATGTTGTTCCATTCATTCTAGCTGCTGCATTAATTCTTGCTATCCATAATTTTCTAAAATTACTCTTTTTGTCTTTTCTTCCTACATAAGCATATTTTCCAGATTTCATAACAGCTTGTTTAGCCATTCTAAATCTATAGTGTTTTGCACCATAATATCCTTTTGCTCTTTTTAATATTTTTTTATGTTTTTTACGAGTAATTATTGCTGTTTTTACTCTTGCCATTTTAATTCACCTTCCTCTATTCTTCTATTTTTAGTTTCCATATGGTAGCATTTTTTTGATTCCTGCTTCACATGTTTTATCTGCATAAGCATCTTGCACTTTTCCTCTAGATTTTGCTCTGCTTGTTTTTCTAGCTAAAATATGTCTTTTATTAGCCTTTGTTCTTTTAACTTTTCCAGTAGCTGTGTAAGAATATCTCTTTTTAGCTGCTTTGTTTGTTTTTAGTTTTGGCATAATTTATTCCTCCTTTAAATTTAATGCTTTTTGTATATATTACTTATCAGCTTTTTTAGCCAATATAATAAACATGTTTTTACCTTCTAAAAGTGGCTTTTTCTCTGGAACAGAGATATCTGATAAATCATCTATAAATTTTTGAAGAACTTCTTCTCCTAATTTAATATAGTTCATTTCTCTTCCTCTAAATTTTAATGTGATTTTTACTTTGTTGCCATCTTCTAAAAATTTTCTCGCATTTTTAGCTTTGAATTCAAAATCATGTGTATCAATATTTGGTGTGATACGAATTTCTTTTACTTCAAAACTTTTTTGCTTTTTACGAGCTTCTTTTTCTCTTTTAGATTGTTCAAATTTGTATTTGCCATAATTCATAATTTTACAAACTGGCATTTCTGGGTTTGGAGAAACCATAACTAAGTCTAATTTTTTTTCAAAAGCCATATCTAGAGCTTCACTAAGACTTACTACTCCTTTTTTTTCTCCATTTTCATCAATTAGTTGTACTTTACTTGCTCTAATTTGTTCATTGATTGGTAAATCTTGTTTTATAATAAAACACCTCCATAAAATTAAATCAAAAAAAAGATTGATTTAAAAATCAATCCACACACAAAAATACCTAATAAATTAAGTAAAATATTTACCTTTTTGCCATCTGCTTAAGGTGAGCATGGATTGCTTCTTTAATTTACGTTTATTAGTATAACATATATTTTCCGTATTTGTCAACTACTTTGTGGAAATTTACCAAATTTTCAAAAAAGTCTTGTAATTTTTAAAATTATGTGTTAAACTTGTATTTAGTCAATTTTAGATTTCGCATAGGAGGTGCAGTTTAATGGCAAAATGTGATATTTGTGGAAAAACATTAGCTCATGGAAACAAAATAAGTATTGCTCGTTCTCACGTTAGTAGAAGAACAACTAGAACTTTTAAACCAAATTTAAGAAGAGTAAAAGCTGTTGTTAATGGTGAAACTCAAACAATTCATGCTTGTACAAAATGCTTACGTTCTGGAAAAGTTGCTAGAGCTTAATTAATGAGTTATTATAATAGATATACAAACCGAAAATAAAGGCTATATGGATAGCCTCTTTTTTCGTATCATTTTTCTTTTATTCCAAATAATAATTTTACAATTCCTCTTAAACATTTTGGAACTTTTTTTACAACAATAGTCATTTATTATTCACTCTCCTTTTTAACAAGATAACCACATTAAACCAACAATTACAATCACTAGTCCAATAGTAAATAGCCAGCCTGATATCGGAAGTAATAATACAAGCAATATTCCAAGTCCCAAACCTATAAGGCATACACCTAATGTTTTTTTCAATGCACATAACATATGTAAATTACCTCCCTAATTCTTTTGTATATTATATTAAGTTTTTTTCTTATCTGTTACTATTTTATGTTTTCTCTTGTTGAAAGTTCCTTCCTTTTGTGTTTTAATATATTTATGAGGTGATATTATGAATAGAAAACAAGCTGTTGAAATTTTTGAATTATTAAAAAAACAATATCCTGATGCAAAATGTAGTTTAGATTTTAATACTCCTTTTGAGATGATGGTTGCTGTAATGCTCTCTGCTCAATGCACTGATGAAAGAGTAAACAAAGTAACTGCCGAATTTTTTCCAAAATATAATACTCCTAAAGCTTTTGCAGATATGCCTTTGGAGGATATTGAAAACTTGATTCATTCTTGTGGATTTTATAAAAACAAGGCTAAAAACTTAAAACTTGCCTCTCAAAAAATCTTAACTGAATTTAATGGTGAAGTTCCCCAAACTATGGAAGAATTGATGTCTATTCCAGGTGTTGGTAGAAAAAGTGCTAATGTAATAATGCTTGAGGCTTTTAATAACCCTCAAGGAATTGCTGTTGATACTCATGCTAAGAGAATATCTAATCGTATTGGATTCTCAAGTGCTAAAGAACCTCAAAAAATAGAACAAGATTTATTAAAACTATTTCCTAAAAAATATTATTATGCTGCTAATCATATTTTAATTTGGCATGGAAGAAATACTTGCAAATCTCAAAAACCCAATTGTGAAAATTGCTGTATTAAACATTTGTGTAAATCGTACAAATAGTTGACATTCTCCTTTTAATGGTATATATTTATATCAAATTTAAAAGGAGGTTTTTTTATGAAAAAAACATTTAAAATTTTAGCTTTATGTTTTGCTTTATTAGTAGTATTTTCTTCTGTTTGTTTCGCAACTGATATAGTTACTACTAACCAAGAAGGCATAATGCCTATTGCTGAAAGTTCAGAAAAAAGTGAAACAACAACTATACTAAACACTAATGCTGCTGTTTACGAAGGTAACACTAATGTATTACTTAATGGTTATGTTAATGGTAACTCATTTTTAATGGGACAAAAAGTTACTATTTCTGGTTATGTAAAAGGTGACTTATTTGTAATGGCAAATTCATTAGTAATTGAATCAGGTGCTGAAGTAACTGGTACTGTATTTGCTTTAGCCAAAGAAATGAAAATTTCAGGCAAGGTTAATGATGTTTATGCACTTTCACAAGAATTCACATTAGCTGAAAATGGTTTTGTTGCTAGAGATTTAAATTTATCAGTTAGTACGGCAACTTTCCAAGGTAAAGTTGGTAGGGATGTAAATTTATCAGCAAATACTCTTTCTTTTGATGAGGGTGCTAAAAATTTAATTGGTGGTGATTTAAATTATAGTACACCAAATGAAGTTACTATTCCTGAAGATGTAGTTATTGGAAAAGTTAATTTTGAAAAAATGACAGTTGAACAACCATCTACTGCTAAAATAATTTCAAATTATGTTACTAACTTCTTTATTGTTGTATTATATGCTACCCTAGTTATTATTTTAGCTACATTTGTTACACCAAACTTTGCAAAGAAAGCAACCTACAGTATGACTAAAAAGCCATTCATATCAGCATTAATCGGTATTGGTGCGATAATATTTGTTCCAATAGCATCACTTATATTAGCTCTTACTGGTATTTTTGTTTATGCTAGCTGCGCTCTAATTGTTGTATATCTTTTAGTTCTTTCGATTACTATAGCTATTTTAGGTATGGCAATTGGAAACTATTTTGCAGATAAGTTAAAAAATAAAACTAAAACTAAATTTATATTACTTTCTATTGCTTCAGTTGCAGTATTATGGCTATTACAACAAGTACCATTTGTTGGAGGATATATCTCAATATTCACTGTAGTTTTCGGATTAGGAATATTTGTATATTCACTATTTACCAAAAAAGCTTTAGAAGAAGTTAAAGAATAAATTATGGCTCTAGTTAACCTAGAGCCTTTTTTATTGCATCTAAATTTTTAATTACACTTTGATACCCGTACTCATAACATTTGTCTAGTTTTTCAATATCTAATAAACCTACTTTATCAGTATACACATTTAAAATGTAATCACTTGTTTTCAAGCCTTCTTCAGATATCTTACTTCCCATAATGTCAATTGTCTTCATAGCAATGTCCATTATGTTACTATCTTTTTCTATTTGATCAGCATCAAATTTTACAGCTAAAACTCTTTCGGCTCCTTGGTTTCTTACTTCTTGTACCGGCACATTATCTAATACCCCACCATCCATAAATGCATAATCTTTTATTCTGCAAGGCATAAATACTGCTGGAAAACTACTACTAGCTCTTACTGCTTTTCCAACTGTTATATCTTTAATATATTTACTTTTGTCCTCTGCATTTATTGGAATATTGTTTGTAAATATATATTCTTTTGGATTCATAATATCTACAGTTGGAATTACCAAAGGCATTTGAATTTGACTTATTTTTTCTATTCCTTGCTCTTTAGCTACTTTATCATATATTTTTTCAATAGCTTCTCCATTATTAAAACCTGTTAGTGTGATTTTTTTACTAAAAGAAAAGTGCAATACCTTAGATATAAGTGGCAAATGTTTTGTCCCTATTATTTCTTTAGCATATTTTTTAAATAGTTCATGTATTTGTTCTGGTTCAAAGCCCATAGCATATAGGCTTGCCACCATTCCTCCTGCACTTGTTCCACCTATTATATCAACTTTTATATTATTCTCTTTTAAAGCTTTTAACACTCCTGCATGTGCAATTCCACGTATTCCACCACCAGATAGGGCAACTCCAATTTTCATAATATTCTCCTAATTTTCTATATTATTTTATTGAAATTATTCCCCATCTGCTACAAATTTAAACAAAAAAAATACACTCTTTCGAGTGTATTTAATATTATTCTGCTGTGTATGGTAATACAGCTATTTGTCTAGCTCTTTTAACAGCTAGTGTAATGTCTCTTTGATGAATTGCACATGCACCAGTTGCTCTTCTTGGAAGTATTTTTCCTTTTTCATTAACGAATTTTCTCAATTGGTCTGCATTTTTATAATCTAGTTTCAAGTTTTTGTCTGCACATAGTGGGCATACTTTTTTTCTTGCTTTTCTAAATTTAGGATTATAATCTTCATCGTTGTTTCTCATATTTCTTTTATTGTTCTTTTTGTCTGCCATTTTTCTTTCCCCCTATTCTAATTAAAATGGTAGGTCATCTCCTGAAGAGATTTCGAAATCTGAACTAGAGTCTGTAGAAGGCATTGTCCCAAATGTTGCATCAAAGTTATTTGCTGCTCCATCTCCTTCTCTTTTGCTATCTGCAAAATATGCTTCTTCTGCAATTACTTCTGTTATGTAACGTTTTTGACCTTGTTCATCATCCCAAGTTCTTGTTTGTATTCTTCCTATTATACCAACTTGTTGACCTTTTTTAAAATATTTGCTACAGAATTCACCAAGTTTGCTCCATGCAACTATATTGATAAAGTCTGCTTGTCTTTCTTCTCCTGGTCTAGTAAATCTACGATTAACTGCTAAACTAAAAGAAGCTACTAATGTGTTGTTTGTTTGTGTGTATCTTACTTCTGGATCTCTTGTTAAGCGCCCCATTAAAATTACTTTGTTCATTTTTACACCTCACATTTTAAATTATTCTGCTCTTACTGTAATAAATTTTATTACTTCATCCATAATTCTGTAATTTCTTTCTAGTTCAGAAATTAATTCTGGATTTGCTTCGAAGTTGATAACAACATAGTATCCTTCTTTGTTTTTCTTTACTTCATAAGCTAGTCTTTTTTTACCAAGTTCTTCAACTTTTTCAACTTTTCCATCATTATTGATTATGTCTGTAAATTTTTGAGATAGTTCTTTAACTTTCTCTTCTGCTACAGCTGGATCAATAATGACAACACTCTCGTATTTGTTCATTATATTCACCTCCTCATGGATATAACCTGCAAGTAAATTGCAAGTAAGGAATTTTTTCCTTTTTAACGTTACTATTATACTATGGTTTACCATAAATTTCAAGGGGTTGAACAAAATTTTCTTCTTCTTGTATGTTTTCATATATTTTTTTCTTTAATCTATATGTTTTTTCATTTTGAATGTTTAGATACCACAAATATGCAAGTATTATTATGAAAGCTATGTTGTGTATGTATAAAATTGTTATTGAGGTTAGTATTGTTAGCAAAATTACTGTTATCATTGAAACTTTATTTATTATTTTATATGCCTTTTTTCTTCCGCTTCTTAATTGCTACTATTTCTTTTAGTATTCTTCCTCCATCTAAAGGATATATTGGTAGTAAGTTAAACATTGTAAACATTAGGTTTGCATATATTAGAGTTTCTTTTGATATTGCCATGTTTTGTGGCATAAAAAAAGCAATTATTGCAATAAATATGTTTACTAGTGGTCCTGCAAATGCAATTGCTGTTTTCTTTATGCAAACTTCATTTCCTTTTCGCACTTTTGTGTTATAGTCTTGTATGTAATTTTTAAATAGTATTTGAAATCCTACTGGTGTTATTTTTATACTGCTTGGTTTTAATCCTAAGCATATTCCACATACTAAATGTCCACATTCATGTATTAGTGCTAATATCATTAACAGTGAATATATTTCAATTTGCTTTGTAAACCAAAATATAATTGCAAATAAAAAAATTTTTAAATCAATTTTTATACTCATCTTTTACTCCTGTACTTAAATTTTGAGCCAGAGGAGTATATAATACTTTTCGCAGTGACGGCTGTGGGGACCAGCAAGCTAGAAGATGTTGCTAAATTTTTTCAAATCATTAACAATGTTTGCAAAAAATTGTTGTTACATCTTCTTGCGTAGCTGGGGTGGAACGGAGAAAAGTATTATATACTCCTCTGTCTTGATTATTTTTAAGATGCTGATTATTTTAAAAATTTAGTATTAAGGCTGGATCAACAGTTCTATTATCCCTCCTAATCTCAAAATGCAAATGTGGACCTGTAGTATTTCCTGTATTTCCTGATAAAGCTATTTTCTGTCCTTTTTTAATCTTAGCACCTTTTTTTACTAAAATCTTACTGCAATGTGCATAAATAGTTGTGACATCTTTATTTACAATTTTAACATGTGTGCCATATTCCCCTTCATTTGACACTACTGTAACTGTCCCTTCCATCGCAGCTAGCACTGTTGTTCCAACAACTACTCCTAAATCTATCCCAGAGTGATCTGCAGATACAATTTCGTCTGATTCTCTTTTTCCATAAGCAGAAGTCACTTTTGCATTTACAGGCAATTGAAGTTCAAAGTTCTTTTTTATGTATTCAGCATCAATTTCCATTTGACTTTTTTTAGTATTTTCATCAACTTGATTATTTTCTGTAGAGCTTGACCCACCTATTCCTGTGGTTTCATTATTTGCTTGTTCATTTTGGCTAGTATTATTTTCTGTGTTTTGCTCATTGTTTTCAGTATTTTGATTAATATTTTCAACATTTGTATTCTGCTCATTATTTACGTTTTGTTTTTCATTGTTTGTAAAAATACTAAATTTGTCTTTATTATTTTGCCAAAATTCATTTACTCTTGAGGATATAACTTCAAAATTTATATCTTGACTTAAAAATTCCTGTGTTTTACTTATTACATTTTCTGAAAATAAATAGTTTGCCTCTTTAATTAAAGAAAAGACTAAATAAATTAGCACACATAACAATATTTGTATAGCCATTTTTCTATACAAAGAAAACTGCCTTTTTTCAGTTTTATCTCTTACCTGAGAACTAGGCATTCTAACATCACTATTATTCAATTTTCTGCGATAGTATATTTCCTCTGCTCTTCTTATTCTTTCTTCTTGTGATAATGTTCTTTCCAAAAAAATACACCTCTTCCTTTGTGGTTTATGTTTCATTTATATGTGAGGAAAAAGTGTTTTATTCTTAAAATATGAAATTTATCAAAAGGCTAATTGCTAAGCCAACTAATAAGGCTTGATTTACTGTTTTTAACCTTTTACATTTTTTATTTAGTTTTTGTATTGATTGATTTTCTTTTTTGTTTTTGCTTTCAATTTTTGAAATATAGTCTGAAATTAGCATTTGTGCTTCTTTAATTATATAATCTTTGGAATTTTTAATTTTCTGTGGCTCAGAGTTACTTTCTTTTTTGTCTGTTGATGCAGGTTCCAATTTTGGTATTTTTTGATTTTCCTTTAACACAACTATTGCCTCTTCTACCAAATTAGAAGGCAAATCTTTTAACACCACAATATTTTTTAAATTACCTGTATTCATCTTCTCTTATCCTTTCTTATGTTTATAACTCAATTTTTTCCATTTTATAATTTTTTATACAGGTAACTCAAAAACAATTTTGATAATTTTACTAGCAACTTCATTTGCCAAATTTTCTATTTGATTCACACTATAATTTGGCATATATCCCTTTGCTCCAATTATAGTTTTTATATTTATGTTTGCTGGGAAATATATGCTTTGGTTGAAAGCTTTGCCTATCTCCATTCCGCCTCTATTTACATATGTGTTTCCTATGTCTTCTCTTTTTCCAATAGCTGAATCAATTAAAATTATTTGTTTTTTATTTTCTAGTTTTTCTAAAAAGTAAGTAGCATTTTTCAAATGTACTGGACTTTGCATTGTTCCATAAACGCTTATTTCTGAGCTTGAATAAAAGACCTGTTTGAGTTTGTCTCCAACTCTAGGTCCAAATGAATCTGGCACTATTTTATTTGTTCCAATGCACACAAAAGTATAGCTCATATTTTTCATACTCTATTTTTATTAGTCTTTATCTAAAGAAATTACTATTTTTATATCTTTACTCTTTTGATATTTTTTTATAATATCTTCTGAAAAACCAGCAACCTCATTTGAAATAACTATTGTGTCATAATCGTTTTTTATTAGTTCTTTCATTTTATTATCTGTTTGTTCTAAATCTGACAAATAAAAAACATCAAACCCCAAGGCTTCTGGCAAACGAAAACTTTTTTTATCTTGCTCATATTTAAGCCATGATATTTTCATTTCAATCACCATTACTTATTGTTTGATGTTTATATTTAAATTATTCATTTTTCTGGTTCATTGAACCAGTGGTCAGTGCTACTTTACATAAAGTAGGGGACGTAGACCAGTATTGCTGTAACTGCTAGTCGGGTTACTGCCGCTGCGGTGAGACGTGTAATGGCCGCTGCCATTAGCTGGGTCGTAACATCCTCCACGAATAACACAAGGGGGGGAGTTGATAATGTAAGAGACGGTAAAGTATTCTGTGGTCCATTCAGATGCATTTCCTGACATGTCAAATATATTACAATATTTGTCATTATTTTTTCCTGTTGCTGTAAATGCTTTCGTTGTATTACTTTCATTATGACTTGCATAATCTGTTTTCACTGAGTATGTTTGTATAAATACTATTGCTGTATCCCATGCATAACTATTTACTAAATCACTCGCATATACTAATTTATTATTTTCTTTTACTTCTTCATACATTTCTCTTGCCAACTTTGCTGCATTTGGTTGTGTTATATCTACTAATACTTTTTGATTATATTTTGAAGTTATCTTTGATGCTGTTCCACTTGCTTCAAATCGTGCTATGTAATATCCTCCATTTGATAATGTGGTTGATATAAATTCTTTTAAATTTCTTGCTGTAGCATTTTGAGCTGTTGAATCTGTTGCTGTATTTCCTGCTCTAAATACACTTAATTCTTTACAAGAATTACTTATTACAACTTCTTGTGTACAATTCTTTACTGAAGCTACTTGTGCTGGCGTGTTTGATTTTAGTGCTCCCGTGTTACTGTCAAACTCATATCTTCCAAGTGTTATTGTATTTGTTGTGTTGTTTTTATTTTTTATTGTTCCTACTGGTACCCATACAAATTGATTTCCATCTGTTCCATTTTCTATTACTATTCCATCTTGTACTGCTGGAATATTATCTCCACTATATGTATATGTTGCTGAGCCTGCTACCGTTCCATGAGCTACTACTTTAAATCCTTTTGGTATTGTTATTTTATTTCCATATGCATCTTCTGCTTTTGTATTTTTATCTACTACTGTTCCTACTAATGTTGAGATTTTAGGTGTTGTTGATGGATTGGCATCTCCCCCCGTTGTGCCTCCACCTGTGGTTCCATTTATTTTTCCGTCTATCCAATTATTTAGCTCATTTATTGAGTCTAAGTCATTTTGTGTTGCTTGGTCCATTTTATTTTGGGCATCTTGTGCTCTTTTTATTATTCCGTTTTCACTAAATATTGCATTTATACTTACTCCTGCAAGTATTAGTAAGACCACAATAGTTACTACTAATGCTATTAGAGTAATACCTGTTTGATTTGAGTAATTTCTTCTTGCTGATTTTTTATTTATTCTTATCTCTTTACTTATTTTATTCTCTTTTTTATTCAAGGTTATCTTCCTCCTCTTTCTTAAGTGTTTTTATTCTGCTTTTTTCTTCTTGTATTTGGTATGTACAATTTTTTCCTTTTTATGCACATTTACTCATTTTTAACTGTATTTCGCAGGTTTACTCTATATTAAATTTTGCAAAGCATATTTTATCTGTAGTTCAGTCGTTTCCCTCCTTTCACACAGCTAAAAAGTCAATGTGCTAAATCCAAATTTTTATCTTACTAAAAAAATCAAAGTAAGATACTTGTACATATCTTACTTAAGGATAGCATAACATTTTTTTATTTTCAATACTTTTCTATAATTTTTATCTACTTTTTATTTTTGTGTTGTATTTGTATATCTTTTGTGATACATGGAGGATTTAAATAATAATGACTAACCCTCCTGTGGTGGATTTAATATCAATTGTATGTCTTCATCATTTTTTAGTTCTTCTGATGCAATATATTCTTTTGCTCTTTTATCTTGTTTTATAGCTGCTAATACTATATCTTTATCTTGTCTTAATCTATTACTTGCATACTTTAATATTAACCCCTTATTTGTTACAGCTGCTAAAACAGCTTCTTTGTCATCTCTTATTTCTTTTGATACATAGTATAAAATTTGACCATCTATTTTCAGCCCTGATAACATAATTTCTTTATTTGCTCTTAGTTTTTCACTTGCATAACATGCTGTCCAACCAACTCTTGATACTGACTCCATTACTATTTTTGCATTATCTTTTAATCTACTACTTGCAAATTCCAAAGATATAGGGTTTTGTTTAACCGCTTCCATTACAATTTCTTCGTCATCTTTTAATCGTTCAGAAGCTAAGTCTAATAATTTTCCATCTTGTTTTACCATACTTAAAACATATTCTCTATTATTGGCTTGTTCTTTATCAAATTCGTCCATTTTTACTTCTCCATATTAACTATCTTTCCATAGCCAATTCCATTTTCTTTCATAGTTTTTATAACATTTATAACATTCTTTGTATCTCCATTTTTTATTTGCGCAATTGCAATATGCCCTCCATTTGTCAAGCTATGGTATTGTGCTTCGATTTTAATTTTATCTTCTGTAGAAATTCTATATCCTTCTGGAATATGGAAAGAGTTAGTATAACGATTTTTGTCCGTTATACCTTTTAATTTTCCATAAATAGCTTGGTCCATTTTTATAAATTTATTTGATATTTCTTCTTTTGGTGTTGCAACTAAATTAAAGTTCAAATTGTATTTTTCAGAGTATTCGTCACATTTCTTTCTCATAAATTCTACTATTTTAATACCTAATTTTTGTGCCTCTTTTGACTCTCCCTGATGTTCTCCTGTCAAAGCTTTTAAACATTCTGCTAATCCGCTAAAACCTATATTCAAAACGCCATGTTTTAGTGCTTTTTTCAAATTATCATTATCTTTTAATTTTTCACTGTCTATCCATACATTTTGTTCTAATAAAAATGGAAAGTTATATGTATTTTTCTTACATTGTATTTCATATCTTTCTAAGAGTTGGTCTTTTACTAAATCTAATTTTTCTTCTAGTTCAGTAAAAAATCCCTTTTCGTCTGCTTTATCACTTGAAATAATTCCATGTTTTATTCCTAACCTAGGTAAGTTTATTGAAGTTGTTGATAATGTTCCTCTGCCCACTGATACTGCTTTATTTGAATCAATTACATTTTCTAACACTCTATTTCCTATTCCTGTGTATGCAACTTCTGTATCATAATCTCCTTGTTTGTAATCATCTATATTAAATTCTGCATCTAAGAAAGAAAAGTTAATGTTTTTTCTCTTAGTAGATACTTCACATGCTAGTTCAAACAAATCATAGTTTGTGTCTTCCTTGTTAAAGTTTGTTTCAGTTTTCACTTTAAAAATTGCTACTGGAAATGCACATTCTTCACCATTTCCAAGGCCATTGTTAATTGCAGTTAATATTGATTTGGTTACCATTCTGCCTTCTGGTGATGTGTCTGTTCCAAAGTTAATACAAGAAAATGGTAGCCTATTCCCTGCTCTTGAATGTATTGTGTTTAAATCATATATAAATGATTCCATTGCTTGGTCTGTTAATTTTTTAGTTTTTTCAATTGCCTTGTTATATGCAATTTTAAACATTCTTTTAAGCTCCTCAGACTCTCTACAATATTTATCAAATATACTTGGTTCAAAGTCAATAGTATTTATTTTTTCTATTTCTCTTTCAATTCCATTTATAGCAATGAATTTATCAAAGTCTGTCAACTCTAAAAAGTCAAAAATCAATTGTTTCAATTGCTTTTTAAATGTTTTAAGGACTCCTTGTGCCATATAATAGTCAAATAATGGTATACTTTGTTCACCATATTGATCATTTTGATTTGCTTGTATTGCAACGGTTGCTAAGTTTGAATATGCTATTATTCCACTTGGCTCTTTTATATAGTTATTTCCTACATAAAAACCATCATCATATAATTTGCTTATATCTATTTGACATGAACCTGTTGTACCTGTTGGAATAAAATTCATTCCATGAATATATATGTCTCCATTTTCGTGTGCTTCTGAGAATTTCTTTTTCATTAAATATGTTATTGCAAATTGTCTTGAAATTGTACTTGCATATTGAAACATATTTCCCATGGTTGTTTCATTATCATTGTTTCTATCCTTTTTATTTTCTTCTACATTGGCTGACTTTAATCCTAAATTTTCCAATGCTTTTAGAAATTTATGTTGCTTTTTTTCATCAAAAAATAATTGTCTTGACTGTGCCCTTTTTTCACGATAACTTGCAAAAGCTCCATAAACATCCTGATAGCCTAAGTTCTTTAATTCTTCTTCTATCAAGTCTTGAATCTCTTCAATCTTTATTTTATCAGAATCTATTTTTTCTATTCTACCTAAAACTTTACTATATACTTTATTTACATCTGTTTCATTATATTTAGCTGTTTTAGGATCTTCATTTCCCACAATATCTCCAAAACCTTTTTGAATGGCAAGTGCAATTTTTGCACCGTCAAACTCGACTTTTTTTCCATCTCTTTTTACTACTATTTTTTTAGCAACTTTTTCTGGAACTTCAATTAACATTATTAGTCCTCCTTATTTTTTTGCTATGTTAATTATATATTTCATGGAATTATTAGTCAATAAGTTTGACAAATCTATTTAGTGTGTGTATAATAATTGTAGGAAATGGTATATAACATTTGTTCGCAAAAATCAAGCGAACAAAGCAAATTTTTTCCAGTTTTTCTTTTTATAATCAATAAAAAATAACCATTCTACTTTGCTAGGTAAATGGTTATTTTTCTGTTGTTAAATATTTATATTATTTCTACCAAAAGTTTTAAGCCCTTATGCAGACTTTAATTCAAGCCTTAATTTGTCGCTAATCATCGCTATAAATTCGCTATTGGTTGGCTTTCCTTTGGCTGCTGATACTGTATAGCCAAATATGTTTTCAACTGCACTTTGCTCTCCTCTTCCCCATGCCACTTCTATTGCATGACGGATTGCTCTTTCTACTCTGCTTGGTGTAGTATGGTATTTATCTGCAATTTCAGGATAAAGTTGTTTTGTAATTTGATTGATTACATCTGTATCTTTTATTACCATCATTATTGCTTCTCTTAAGTATTGGTATCCTTTTATGTGAGCTGGTACTCCAACTTCGTGAATGATATTTGTTACTAGTGCTTCTAAGTTTTCTTGGTTCTTCTTTTTATCTGGTGCAATATCTATGTATTGGGCCTTTATTTCTCTAGTAATAAATCCTCCCTTAAACTGAGTTGGTTGATAATTTTTCAACTCTTTCATTCTTTTTATTAAAACATTTATATCAAAAGGTTTTACAATATAGTATTGAGCTCCCAAAGATATTGCTTTTTGTGTTATTTTATCTTGTCCTACAGCAGACAAAATAATTACTAACGGACTTTTTTCTAAATTAGTTTCTCCTAATTTTTCTAGAACTCCAAGTCCATCCAAGTGTGGCATAATTATATCTAATAATAAGATATCTGGTTTTAGTTCTATTGCCTTTTCATATGCTTCATTACCATCTTTAGCAATTCCAACAATTTGAATTTGCTCTTCCTTTTCTAAATAACTAGATAATGTCATAGTAAAGTCACTATTATCATCTGCCACTAATACCGTAATTTTCTCATTCACAATTCTTTCCCCCTATTTTTAAATTTGTAAAATTTTTACATTTTTTACTGTCCTAATTATAATATGAATATAAAAATTTTGCAATAGGTTTTTGGAAGTTTTTTCCATTTATTTGTAAAACCCTTTATTTTTATGTATTATTTTTTCATATAAACTTCTTTTGTGACTTCTATGTTTTGTATATTATACTGTTTTTTTACTGTTTCTTGCAATATTTTTTCTTTTTCTTCAGGTATTGCTTGTATTTTACAGATTATATTTTCACCATATTCAAGTTCTATAACATTTATATGGTTTTTTTGACAATAATATTGAAACTCACTCAACTTATCATATGTTATAGTTACAAGCATCTCTTCTCCAACTTGTATTGTAACTAAATTTGCTTTTTCTATAGCTTGTTTTGCTGATTCTGTATACGCTCTTACCAGCCCTCCTGTGCCAAGTAAAATCCCTCCAAAATATCTTGTTACTATAACTAAACAATTTGTTAAGTCTGACTTTGAAAGTAAATTTAGCATTGGAGCACCTGCTGTTCCACTTGGTTCGCCATCATCACTTGCTCTTTCTACAATTGTGTTTTTTTCACAAACTCTATATGCAAAACAGTTATGCCTAGCATCATTGTATCTCTTTTTTATCTCTTTTAGCTTATTTTCAGCTTGTTCTACTGTTTCAACATAATACAAGTTACTTATGAACTTTGATCTTTTTTCAACAATTTCCGCTTCTGTGTTGCCTGTAATAGTTTTCATAAATTTCCTTTCTTACATTCCAGCTGTATATCCAGTAGACCACGCAATTTGCAAATTAAATCCACCTGTATATGCATCCACATCAATTATTTCTCCTGCAAAATATAGTCCTTGTACTATTTTTGATTCCATTGTTTTTGGATTTATTTCTTTTGTAGATATTCCCCCCGATGTTACAATTGCTTCTTCTATTGGTCTAAATCCACTTATTTTTATTCTAAAATCTTGAAGTAAACTTACTAAATTTTTTCTTTCTTGTTTAGTTATTGAATTTACCTGTTTTTCCCTATCTATTCCTGATAACCTAATTATTGGTTCTATTAGTTTTTTAGGTAATAAGTCATTTAAGCTATTTTTATATTCTTTGTTTTTTTGCACTTCAAAGTCTCTTAATAGACGGTTTTCAAGCTTTTCTGCTGTAAGTGCTGGTTTTAAATTTATGCTTAATTCTATTTGTCCTTTAGATAACAGCTCTTCTACGTTTTTGTATCTTAACAAATGAGCTGAGCCACTTAATATTATTGGACCTGAAACTCCCCAATGTGTAAATAACATTTCTCCAAAGTCTTCATATATCACTTTATTTTTTGATGTGTCTATTAGCTTTATTGATACATTTATCAAACTTAGACCTTGTAGTTCTTTGCACAATTCCAAATCTTCTCTTTTGGCTGTTAATGGTATTAGTGATGGTTTTATTGTTGTTATAGTGTGTCCTAATTGTTTAGCTAGTTCATATCCATCACCTGTTGAGCCTGTTACAGGGTAGCTTTTTCCTCCTGTTGCAAGAATAATTTTATCTGCATTTATTGTTTGTTTTTGACCATTTATATTTGCTTGTAGCCCTGTCACTTTTCCATCTTGTACTAATATTTTTTCTACTTTTGCATTTGTTTTTATTTGTACATTTGCCTTTTTTAATAATTTTATTAGTGCATTTAAAACATCTTTTGCGTTATCAGTAGTAGGGAAAAACCTGTGTCCTCTTTCTTCTTTTACATGTAATCCTTCTTTTTTTAATAGTTCTATTATGTCTTGATTAGTAAAATTATTAAAACTACTATACAAAAACATACCATTACCAGGTACGTTTTGTATAAATTCTTCAATTGGAAGTGAGCTTGTAATATTACATCTGCCTTTTCCTGTTATCAATAATTTTTTGCCTAATGACTCCATTTTTTCCAATAGTATAACATTGTCTCCGAATATTACTTGCTTTTATGGCTGACATCATTCCTGCTGGTCCACCACCTATTACAACTGTTTTCATATTTATTCCTCTTTCAACATGTAAGCTACTGCTTTAAGCACTCCCAACTTACCATATTCATAAGTAAGTCCACCTTGCATAAATGCCATATATGGTTCTCTAATTGGTGCATCACATGATAATTCTATTGATGAACCTTGTGTAAATGCTCCTGCTGCCATAATTACTTGATCTGTATAGCCAGGCATATTCCATGGTTCAGGTATTGAATTGCTATCAACTGGTGAACCCATTTGTATTCCTTGGCAAAATTTTATAAGTTTTTGCTTATCTCCAAAAGTTATTGTTTGTACTATATCTGTTCTTCTTTGATCAAATTTTGGATTTGCTATATAGCCTAAGTTTTCTAATAATTTACTTGCAAATACTGCTGTTTTTAAACTACTTGCTACAACATGTGGTGCAAAGAATAGTCCTTGTAATATTTGTTTGTTCATTCCTAAAGTTGGTCCAACTTCTTTTCCTAATCCTGGTGAGGTTAATCTTTCAGCAGCTAGTTCCACTAATTCTTTTTTACCTGCTATATATGCTCCATTTGGTGCGATTCCACCACCCAAGTTTTTTATTAGTGAACCTACTATGACATCTGCTCCTAAATCAGTTGGTTCTATTTTTTCTACTAACTCTCCATAGCAGTTGTCTACCATTATTATAACTTTGTCATTTACTTCACGTATTGTTTCTATAACTTTTTGAATTTTATCTAACGTAATACTATCACGTAGACTATATCCTCTAGAACGCTGAATTTCAATTAGTTTTATATCATTTCTTGATACTCTCTCTTTTATTTGCTCATAGTCAAAATCATTTTCTATCATATCAATTTGCTCATATTTTACTCCATATGATTTTAATGAACTTGGATTATCTACTATTCCTATTACTTCATCTAAAGTGTCATATGGTTTTCCACTTATACTTAAGAAAATATCATTTGGTCTTAAAAATGCAAATAAAGCTACTGTTAATGCATGAGTTCCTGATATAAACTGTCCTCTTACTAAACTGTCCTCTGTATGTAATATTTCTGCAAATATTTTTTCAATTGTATCTCTTCCTACATCTGAATATCCATATCCAGTTGTACTGTTAAAGTGCATTTCTGAAACATTGTATTTTTGAAATGCCGATAGTACTTTTAAGCTATTATATTCGCATACTTCCTCTATTTTCTTAAATTGTTCTTGCACTTCTAATTCTGCTTTTTTTGATAATTCTAATAATTCGTCGCTTATTCCAAATTGTTTATACATCATTTTCTCCTTATATTTCGTCACTAAATTTAGTTGCATTTACACGATAATACTTGCCTACAAATTCTGGGATATTTCTTTTCAAGTCATAAGTAGGTTCTTGTACCACTTCTCCATTTTGATTTATTGATCCCCACTTGCCATCTTTTTTTATTCCTGCAAATCCGTATTTATTAAAATCTGTTACCAATTCATAATCATTTTGTACTTTTAAATTTCCGTCTTTATCAACAAATCCCCACTTACCATTTATGTTCTTAGCAAATAAAGAATTGTTTTCAAAAAGATTTTGTGAAGTTAATATATTTCCCTTTTTATCTAAATATTTAAAATCTGTATCAGAGTATAGTAAAATGTATGCTTTTTCATCCTTTACTTCTTTTACTATTGCATTATCCATACTTACTATTTCTTTCATATTTAGGTTATATAGAGCTATATTTTTGTTTGTTTCCATTTGTAATATGTCTGTTTCATTTATTCTAGAAATGCTATCATATTTTAATTCAATAACTGATTTACCATTAGAATCAATTATTCCACTTTTTGAGTCACGCTCCACAATAAAATAGTCTCCATGTAAATACTCGATATACGTGTAATCTTTGTCAATTATTATATTATCTTTTGAATCAACAACTTTATATTTATTGTTTTTATCAATTGTTATATAATAATTTGCATTTTCTGTTTTAGTTTTACTAACTTCATTTGTCTCTATTTTATTTCCATTTAAATCAAATATAAATATATCTTTATCCTTTAAGGCATTTAGGTACATTCCACCAGTATAAACATTATCATACTCAGGATATAAAACTGTAGTTCCTTCTTGATTTACAGCTCCATATTTTCCATTTCTTTTAGTTACAAAAATACTTCCTAATACATTGTATTGTATGTCTTCATATTCATAATTTAAAATTTCTTTGTTATTTTTTAGAAGTCCAGCTTGTCCATTTTTAAATGCAATAAAATATACTCCCTTTTCATTTGCAATTTCTGTAACTCTTTCAAGTTGAGTATAAATTGGGTTTAATATTATAGTTCCTCTATAATTTGCATATCCATATCTGTATCCATCTTCTGTTTTTTTACTTACAATAAATCCCGCTTGTTTTTTGTTGCCATTTTCACTATAGTAATTATCTGAGGTTACACTTTCATATTCACATTTTATTATAACTTTACCTTTCATGTTTATTATGCCTTCAAGTTCATTTTGCTTTACTAAAAATGTGCCCTCTTTATAGTTAATACTAGAAATTTCATCATAAACTGGTTTAGTTATTTGCTTTCCTTCTAAGTTTATCAATCCATACTTTCCATTTTCTTTATATGTTAATACACTTTTTTCATAAGGTGTTGAATTAACATTTGTATAAATTGAAATTGCTTGTACATTTTTATAATTTGAAAGCAAAACTTCCTTTTTCTCATTGTATACTACTGTTTCATACTCTTTTGTATTTTCATTATATTCTTTTACACAAACAAAAATAGCCTTAGATGGATTTGGAATTTGAACTGCCCCATATTCCGCTTCAATTACAATATTTCCATTTCTATCAATTACACCATATTTTTGGTTTTGTTCTAATGTAAAATACTTATATTCACTGATTTCTTCTACTTTATAATGTAATTGTACTTCATTTATAATTGCCATTATACTAATTGCAATTATTATTACTGCTACTATACCTATAATAATCCATCTAATTTTTTTGTTCATATCTTACCACCACTTATCCTTATTTATTATTATTTTTACATACTTTAACCCACTTTATCCTTCTGTCTTCATATTCTTCTATTTTGTATGTTAAATGTTCATCTTCTATAACTAGGTGTTCATCTTCCTCTGGTAGCCTTCCCAATTTCTCAATTAAGTAACCTGATAAAGTTTCATAGTCTCCTTCTGGAAGTTCTATATCAAGAATTTTTTTCATTTCATATAGGCTAACACTTCCATCTATTAAATATGTGTTATCATCTAAGCGTTTATACTCGACTTCTACATCATCATATTCGTCAAATATATTACCTACTAATTCTTCTAAGATATCTTCCATTGTAAGCAAACCTGCTGTACCTCCATATTCGTCAACTACAATAGCCATTTGCATTTTGTTTGCTTGTAATTCCTCAAAAATTTCATCAATTGGTTTTGATTCAGGTACAAAATATGCTTCTCTCATGATATCTGCAATTTTGAATTCTTTTCTTGTACTAACCAGTTTTAATATATCCTTCAAAAATAGAATTCCTTTTATATCGTCAATAGTTTCTTCATATACTGGTATTCTGCTGTACTTGTATTCATCAATTTCATCTAAAATACCATATATATCCTCATTCATTTCAATTGCATATATGTCTGTTCTGTAAGTCATAATTTCAGAAGCTATTATGTCATTAAATTCAAAAACATTATTTATAAGCTCTTTTTCATTTTCTTCAATTGAGCCTTTTTCTTCTCCTTGATTTACCATCATTTTTATTTCTTCTTCTGTGACAATTTCTTCCTCTTGTTCTCCTACTCCGAAGATTTTAGATACTAAATTGGTTGACCAAGTTAATAATTTAACAAATGGTGCCGTAACTACAGATATTCCTTTTATTACTCCAATTGTTGCAAATGATATTTTTTCATAATACTTCATTGCTAATCTCTTTGGAACAAGCTCTCCAAATACTAATGTAAAGAAAGATAAAATTATTGTTATAATAACAATAGATATGTTTTGCCAAGTTGCTATACTTATAAATGGCATCCATTCATTTAATACTGGAGCTAACATTCCAGCAAATGCATCTGAAGCAAAAGCACTTGATAAGAAACCTGCTAATGTTATTCCTATTTGTATTGTTGCTAGAAATTTACTTGGGTTTTTAAGCATTTTTTGAATTTGTTTTGCTTTTTTGTTACCATCTTTTACTTGTTTTTCGATTTTTGCATCATTTAAAGATATGAAAGCAATTTCAGTTGCTGCAAAGTATGCGTTTAACAGAATTAAAATAAATAAAAAAATCAATTGTGAAATCATAAAATTTCCCTTCTAAATTATTATGCTTTTTTTACTTAATAATTATATCTTCTATCCACGTGTATGTCAATAAAATAGGTTATAATTTCCAATTGATTTTTCTACCATAATTCGCTATTTTTCTACTTTTTAGAATCCCGTTTTTGGAAGTTTCTTTTCTCCCACTGATATTTCTGTTTCCTCTTGCGGATCTTCTGATGGCTTTTCTTCTTGTTCTTGGTAGTTATCTACCTTTACTACAGTTTTTTGATTTAACTTTACTTCCATTTGAATTAAGTCTTCATAGCCATAATATCCATCTGGTGCTTTAATTTCTTCTAAATAATAAATTCCAGGTAATAAATGTTTTACTTCTATTACTCCTTGGTCATTTGTAGTTAGTTCTGAATAAAGTATTTGTTTATTTTTGTCTAACAAATTGAAAGTGCCATTTTTCAATGGTTTTTTGGTATCACCATCTTGTTTTTGAATTTCAATTTGTGTTTTATTTTCTTGATAAGTCTGCTTTATTGAAGTATCTGTCATTTCATATTTGCCCACTGTTACTGCATAATTTTGCCAGTCTTGATTAGGACTTTCTCCATAAAAAATTGGCATTGTTTTTAAATCTGATTTAGCTGTTAATGTGAATTCTCCTGATTTTTCTAAATCTACAATAGGAATTAACACTTTAAATTTTTCAGTAGTATCAAATTCCGTTTTTTCTGTATTTTTAATATCTGTAATTTTAAATCTAGCATTACTTGAGCTTGATAATGCAATTGTATATTTTTTATTCACAGCTGAGGCCTGTACACTATATGTTTTGCTTACATATTGTTTGTCTATTTTGTCAACTACCCAACTATTTTGTTCTGGTTTAATATTTAATGTTGCTGCAATTTTGGTTTCTGTTGATTTTCTAGCATTTGTGATTATTTTTTTAATTGCTTGTACTATTCTTTTATCTGTCTCTGGATGTTTATATGTATCAAATTTATTTAAATCATAATTGTACATTGCATCATACACTGCCATTTTAGTTGCTGCATATGCTTCTTCCATAGTATTACAGCCTAATTCTGCTGGGGTTTTAAATGGATATCCATTTATTATTGCTCTCCATATTCTTTGATTACTTAACATTTGATTAACATCTACTGTATATTCAAAACCTACTTCCACACCTCTTTTGCCTTTGTTTAAACAATATACCGGATATTCTATTCCATCTTTTTTGTATACTTGTATTTCTACTCCAATGCCTATTCCATCATAGCTAAATAAAACTACTTCTCCTTTTGAATATGGTTTTGCATTTTCTATTGGTGCATTTGCTGCTTTAACTTTATTTGTCCCAAATATTCCTATAAAATTACTTATACAAACTATTGATATCATTAATATTGAGATTATTTTTTTCATATCTAAAATTCCTTTCTATATTTTATAATTTGCAATTTCTATTGCCTGAACACATCTTCTGTAGTTTTCTCTATTTTCTTCACAAGTAATTAAAGTAATTCTGTTGTCGTCAGTAGCTTCTAAATAGCTCCAATCAATATCTTTTATAACTTTATTGGTTTGTATTTTGTATATTTTCTTACCATTTGTAGTTGTATATATTATTTCATCACCTATTTTTAAATTTTTAATTTTAGCAAAAAAGTTGCATTGGTATCCTCTATTATGAGCTGCCAGTCCCACATTGCCTTGCCATTTACTTGTTTCTGTAAAATGTCCCACTGCCTTTAATAATACAGCCGATGTAGTCCCCTCCATAATGTGAACATCTAAATCTATTTTTGGAATTTGAATTCTCCATTTAATATTTTTATTTTCTTTTATCACATCTCTTTGAGTAGCTTTGCTTACATCTGCTTTTTTACTTTCTTCTTGTTTTTGCTCAGGCTGTTCATTTGTTACATCACTTACTTCCGTAAGACTTGCGTCTTTTTGAATTATAGATTTATATATTGTGGCATCTGGCATTTGATATGCTTTTTGAATATGTATTGTTTTAGAATAAACATAATTTGAATAAATTTTATTTGTATCTAAATTAAAAATAGAATTTATAAGTGGAAATAATACTAAATTATATATTAGCAATACGAATAAAGTTAAAGATAATGCTAATAATCTTAACTCTCTTTTAGTGTAGGTAAACACATATTATACACCTGCCTTTATTATGAAATTAATTTTTTTAGGATTCGTTCTAGAAATAAAATCCATTGAAATAAAATTGTTTTGAAAAATCATGATTTAAAACTAATTATATTTTACACACATTTTTTTAATTTGTAAAGAAAAATCGTATGACAAAATTCGACATTAGTCGCCTTTAAAGCCTTTTCCCCAGATTTCTCTAGCATTACTTATTATTATGAAGGCTTTCGAATCAATCTGCGTTGCAATTTGTTTCATTCTTGCAACTTCATTTCTTGCTCCAACACACATAAGCATCATCTTATCTGTATTGGTATACATTCCTTTTGCATATATTCCCGTGCTTCCCCTTTGTAATTGTTTATCAATTTCTTTTGAAATTTCCTCATATTTTTGTGAAATAATATATACCATTTTTGTGAAGTTAATCCCCTCAAAAACAATGTCTATTATTTTACCCATTAGATATATACTAATTGCTGAATATAGCCCAATTTCAACCTTTTTGAAAAATATAACATTAAGTCCAATTATAATAACATCTACAACTACAATTATGCTACTAGTTTTCATATACGGCTTATATGCTCTTGCAATATATGTTATTAAGTCTGTTCCACCCGTTGACGCATTTGCCTTTAATACTAAAGCTAGCCCAAGGCCAATAAAAATTCCACCATAAATACAAGCCAAAAGTCTATCATTTGTAAGTATAGGAATCTTTTCAAATAGATCTATAAAAAGTGATAGCAAGCTTGTACCTATAATTGATTTAATTACTAATTTCTTGCCTATTTTAAAAAATGCTAATATAAAAAAAGGTATATTTAGCGCTAATATTACTGTTCCCATTGGAAAATGAAATAAATAGTAAAATATTGTAGCAATACCAGTAAAACCACCAGTAGAAAGTTGATTCGGTAACAAAAATACAGACGTACCTATTGCCATTATTGCACAACCTAAAGTTAAATAAATCATATCTATTAAAAATTCTTTTACTTTTAAAAGCTTTTTTGTCTTTGTATAACTCATAAAAAATCACCTATTACTACTAATTATTAGCAATAATTGGTGATTTTATACTTTTATTTTTTAGCTTTTAATTCTTCAAGAATATCTTCGTATGTTTTGTCTATTTCAATTTCAAATTTGCCTTTTTTTATATTCTCATCTGGTTTTACTACTACATCTACATCATAGAATTCTTTTAATTTCAACACATTTTCTTTTTTATGTCCTATAATATTATTTATGTTTTCTGGATTTGCTTTAATTGTTACTTGCATGACCTTTATATTGAATTTCTTTATTTTTTGCACAATTTCATCATACCACATTCCAGACTCCACTAATTGTCTAAATGCTGGGTGATATGGTCCTGCAATTACTTGACTGCTCTCTGCTGAAGGGTCTGTAATTTCTTCTGTATTTTGGAGTCCTATTCTTATTACTTCAATTTTAGCATTGTTAAATAGTTGCATTATGTCTTTTGCTCTATCTACAGCTTGTTCAACTGTTAATGGTATGTATTCCCCTTGTTCATATTCCTTTGCTAAAGGAGTATTTTTAATAACAAGTACAGGGTATATTCTTACAATTTTAGGCTTTAGCTTTATTAAAGCTTTTGCAGTATTTATTTCGTCTAGTTTTGTGCTTTCTGGAAGTCCTATCATCATTTGATGTCCTAATGTAAAGCCATAAAGTCTAATAAGTTTTGAAGCTTTTTTTACATCTTCAAAAGTGTGTCCTCTTTGGCATTTAGCTAGGATATAGTCGTTTGCTGATTGAACACCAAGTTCAATAGTTTTTACATTATATTTTTTTAGCCTTTTCAAAATTGATTTATCAATATAATCTGGTCTTGTTGATAATCTTATACTATTTACTCTTCCTTGCTTTATAAACTCATTAGCCGCTTCTAATAATTCGTTTTGTTTCCTCTCGTCAATTGCTGTAAAGCTACCACCATAAAATGCTACTTCTACATATTTTGAATCATCTTTAAAGTTCTTTAAATAATACTCTATTGTTTCTTTTACATCATTTGCAGTTACTTGTTTAGTTTGTCCACTAATTTCTTTTTGGTTGCAAAAAGTACATTGATGTGGGCATCCTAAATGCGGTACAAAAATTGGTATAATATATTCTTTTTTCATTTCTACCTCCTACTACAACTATGCTAATTTTTCTAAGGCTTTTTCAGCAGCTTGCATTTCTGCTTGTTTCTTAGTTTTTCCTTCTCCTATTGCTAATGCTTTTCCATCACAATATACTTCAACTGTAAAAGATTTATCATGATCTGGACCACTGGTTTTTATTACTTCATAATTTATATGGACAGTTCCATGTTCTTGCAATTTTTCTTGTAGTACTGTTTTGTGATCTTTCATTCCAACATTTTTACTAGAAGCTTCCACAGCCTCTGCTAGGTTTGTTACAATAAATTTTTCTGCCTCTTCTAGTCCACTATCAAAATATATTGCAGCAATAACAGCTTCAACACTATCAGCTAAAATTGCTGGCTTTGTTCTGCCATTGCTTACATCCTCACTTTTTCCTAAGTACAAGAAATCACTAAAATGATGTTTTTGTGCTACTATATATAAGCTATCTTCACATACAACTTCTGCCCTCACTTTAGTCATTTCTCCTTCTTTTAAATGTGGGTAATGGCTATAAATATATTTACTTGATAAAAACTCTAAAATACTATCTCCTAAAAATTCAAGTTTTTCATTGCTGTCCACATGATGTTCATATGCATATGAAGTATGTGTTAATGCATTTTTTAATAAGTTTTTATCTTTAAATGTATAACCAATGCTTTTTTCTAATTGCTCCATCTTCTCACTCCTTTCTTTAAATCTCTTTATTATTATACAATATTTTAACCAAAAAGCAAAGAAAATATAAAAAATACAAAATTTTCACATTTTTTTCACAAATATATTGTATGATATTTGTGTTTTAAGATAAAATATATTTATATAAATTTGGAGGTAATTATCAATGGATGATGAAAACAATAATCAGGAATTTAAAAGTATGAGCCCTACTACAACAGAAGCAAATTACAAAGCTTTTAATGAACCTAAAAAGAAAAAATCAAATGGAGCAGGATTTGGTAAAGTTGTAATACTGCCTTTCGTATGTGGAGTACTTGGTGCAGCTCTTACAGTTGGACTTTGTGTAAATGTTCCAAGTATTAAACAAGCATTTTTAGAAAAACTAGTTGTTACAGATTCTTCTAATAAAGATAATAATTCTAGTGAAAATAGCTCTACTAATTTAAATACACAACTTATTTCACTTCAAGGATATTCAGACACAGCTGTTGGAGTTGCAAAAAAAGTACAACCATCAATTGTTGCTATTAGTGTAGAGTATTCAGTTAATTCAATTTTTAACCGTTCTTCTACTACTGCAACTGCAAAAGGTTCTGGAATTATTATAAGTGAAGATGGATACATTTTAACCAATAACCATGTTGTTAATTCAACAAGTTCAAGCTCAAGCTCTTTTTATGAAATCGAAAAGGCAAATAAAGTTACTGTAAAATTGTACAATGACGATAAAGAATATGAAGGAAAAATAGTAGGAACTGATTCTCAAACAGATTTAGCTGTTATTAAAATAGATAAAGATGGTTTAACTGCTGCTGAACTTGGTGATTCTGACTCAGTACAAGTTGGTGAATTTGCAATGACTGTTGGTAGTCCTTTAGGATTAGATAATAGTGTAACTGCTGGTATTATCAGTGCTGTTAATAGAGATGTTACAGATAGTGATGGAAATAAATATACGGCAATTCAAACAGATGCTGCAATAAACTCTGGTAATAGTGGTGGTGCATTAGTAAATAGCAAAGGTCAAGTAATTGGTGTTAATACATTAAAGCTTTCTGGCACAGGTGTTGAAGGTGTAGGTTTTGCTATTCCAATCAATTCAACTAAAAGTATTTATGAACAACTTATTCAATACAGCAAAGTAAAAAGACCATATATTGGAGTCGGTGGTATTGATCTAGACGAAAAAACTGCTAAAGCTAATAACTTAGTAACTGGTGTATATATTAAAACTGTAGAAGATTTTTCTGCTGGTGAAAAAGCTGGTTTAAAAATCGGAGACGTTATTATTGAGGCTGATGGAACTAAAGTTACAACAATGGATGAACTAAATGAAATTAAAAATAAAAAGCAAATTGGAGATACTATAAAACTTAAAGTTTATCGTGATGGGAAGGAAAAGACAATAACCGTTACTCTTCAAGAACAACCATAACTTATTTGGAGTTCATGAAAAAACTAAAAAAGCAACCAATAATGGTTGCTTTTTCTATTTCATACAATTGTGCAGAAGTCAATAGTTAAAAAATAGAGAAAATTAAAGAAAATATGAGAAATAATGAGAAAAATGGTAGGTTTTTCATTTTTCAGCATTGACATATTTACATAATTAGCTCAATTTTGGTATTTACAAGTATAAGTTATTTGAAATTGTATACAATATGTAGTATAATTAAAGATGTCGTGCAGTTAAAAACGCACAACAAAAGGAGTGTGAAGTTTATTTTAAACGAGCAAATTAAATACTATACAAAAGAAGGACTTAAACTAATTAATTTAGTAGCAATTGCTTTGTTTATTATTATAACTATAATTTTAATGAAATACAAACTAGTATGTAGTGTAAGTATTTCTGGTGAACATATTGGATATGTCCAAGATAAAGAATTAGTCGAAAAACAAATAAATGATAAATTAGCTTTAGAGGGAACTGGTAACGTTGCATATGTAGATTGTACTACTCCTGAATATAGCTTAACCTTTATTAGTAATAATACAGAAGTAAATGATGATTATGTCATTGCCAAAATTGAAGAAAATACAAAAATAACATATAAATATTATGCTGTAACTTTAAACGGAAAACAAAAATCAGTTGTAGATTCATTAGAAGAGGCCGAAAATCTAGTTGCAGATATGAAGAAAAAATATAAAGATATAAAATTCACAATTGGTATAAATGAGTTATATACTCAAAATTCAGATGAATATGAAACGGTTGACATTAAAGTAGCTTCAAAATCGGTTAATAAGGAACTTAAAAAAATCGATGATGCTTCTGTAAATGGTGTCTACTTAGCTCAAAAACCAATTTCTGGTGTTATAACTTCACGTTTTGGTAGTAGGGAAAGTATACGTAGTTACCCTCATAATGGTCTAGATATTGCTGCACCTTATGGTACAAAAATCAAGGCTGCTTGTGACGGTAAAGTAACATTTTCTGGTTATAAAGGAAGCTATGGTAACTTAATTATTGTTGACTGTGGTAATGGTGTACAAATTTATTATGGTCACTGTAGTAAATTATATGCAAAAGTTGGAGATACCGTTAAAGCTGGTGACGTAATTGGTGCAGTTGGTTCAACTGGTAACTCAACTGGTAACCACTTACACTTTGAGATTAAAGTTAATGGGGTTAGTGTAAACCCACAAAATTATATTTATAATTAACAAACAGGCCAATGTTTAAAAACATTGGCTTATTTTAATATTAATAAATTTTTAATATTTCTTTTGCAAATTTGTCACTTTGAATTCACACAAAGGACAAATTGTATTGGTATATTATATACGTAGTCAATAATTAGTTACTCCGTTATTGACTATAGATTAGTAAAACATCCCCTTTTATTTTCAAAAGTAGCCATATGAGAATGGCTACTTTTTTTATGGCTTATCTTCCGCCCATTCCGGCCTCCGCCGCCTCCGGCCTCCGCCACCACCAGAGAAGCCTCCTCCAAAGCCTCCTCCTGATGAAAAGTTACTTCCGTCATATCCGTTTCTAGCAGCTTCTGCACTCATGCCTCCCATATACACTTTATTTACTGATGTATTAAGCGTATTTAAGAATGAGTTATTTAATGAGCTATGGTATAACATATGCATATATGCATAGTCGTATCCATCTATATTTTGTAGTTCTGGATACCTAATTTTTAGTTGTTTTAATACTTTATCTGCAATTCCAAAAGCTGTTGCAAATACTAAATATTTTTCCCAAAGTTTTAAGTCTGGCACTTCTTTTTCATTTAATAATGAGAAATCTTCCATATATCTTTTTAGTCCTATCCATTTTGCTTTTTCTTCTAATCCTTTATCTGTTAACTGACGTGTTTTTTTAGTCATAATAAAATATGGAATAGCATTTATTATTAGAAGTATACCTATTATTGGAGCTATTGACATACAAATTATGCCAAGTACAATATATATTGTAGATTTTCCTACATATTTAGAAGCTTGTTTTTTACTTTCTTCTGAATAATTTTGCATTGCTATTTGTTGTTTCTCTACATCAGTTTCTATTGATTTAATCTTTGACATAAAGCTTTCACAATGTTTTTTTGCATATTTTTCAAATTCTTTCATTGTAAAAGTTGCAATTTTGCCTTCTTTAGTAGTATCTCTCGTAACGCTTTTAAGTATGCCTAATACTGTTTTTTCATCCTCTGTTAGTGGTTCTAATTGTTCTGTGCTATTTAAAATATTTATCCTAACTTGTGGCTTCGATTTTGTATTATCTTCTGAAAATGCTATATATTTTTTAAGTGATAGTTGTAATAGAGTTGCAGATAAAATTTTTGATATATTTTTGTTGAAGCTTCCTCTTCTAAAGTAATATAAATATGCGGCATCACCTGCTGAAGCTTGCTTATTTGGAATATCTCTAAAATAATCCATTTCAGGCATTCTTTTCTTTTCTATTTTGCTAGCTTTTATTCCGTTTTTTATTAGTTTATATACTAAGAATATACCTAATGCAATATTTGCTATAATATAAACGACTTCAACTATTTTTTCAATACGTTCTTCATTTTCTTTTTCTTTAATGTATTCTTCTCTTTCTCTATTTGCTTGATCTGCCCATTTTTGTTCTTCTGATAATATTGAACTAAATTTAGCTGTATTTGTTACTTTATTTTTTGTAAATAAATTTTCTAAAGTAATCACTCTAGCCTCTACCATTACTCCTGAATCCAAATATTCTACTTCTAAATATATATTATCTTTGTTTACAGAAATATTTCCATTGTATGGTCCATGTGCCCAGCCTCTTATGTTGTTCTTTTCTGATACTGCTTTAGGCAATTTGATGGTTGCTGTTAGCTTTGTTACAGGTATAGCATTATCTGTACCTACTAATTGCCAATATAGTTCTGAACAATCTGAATATGTTTTTACTGCATCTATTACTTTATATTTAATTTGATAACTTCTTGTCTCTGTTCCATTTACTGAAACTCCCCAAGCAATTTCAAATTTGTTGCCACTAATTGGTAAGCCATAATAGCAATTCTTAGTAACATGATACATTTCCTCATCAATTTGAGTTAGTTTCTGTCTGTTGCCTGAATCAACTCTATATACTTCTACATTTGTTATTTCTTTAAACTTAGAACTATCTAAATAGAAATCTTTAAACATTGTATTAGTATCTGTAATTCTAGCATTCCAGTTTTCAATTACATCCATACTTCCATCTTCATTTAATTGAATTTGAAAGTTTAAGCTATTTAATCTAATGCTACCTGCTTGCACTTGGTTAGTTACTAAAATAATACCTGCAAACACAGCTAGCATAACTAGTATTTTGATTAAATTTTTTTTCATTTTTAGTATTTTCCCCTTTCAATATTATATGTTTATATTTTATACAATAAATTTATAAATATCAATAGAAATATAAGAAAGAAATGAATAAAAAGAACTCCCTACATAATGTAGAGAGTTCTTGGAGTGTTAAGGCTTAGCATACCAGATCATGAATTGCCTAACCCATTCTCTTAGGTTTTCAATATTTTCGAATTGAAAGGTCTGCTTGACCATTGGTGTCCCGAGAGTCATACGGCTGACCTTTGCGTCTCTTTCAAATACCAACAAAATTGGCACTTGATTAAAAGAGGCTATTTGAATTTCCTGTCCTACACCGAGTGAAGGTTCCCCAACATAGGCAACCAACAGGGAAGATTCAATAATCTTCCGATAATCGGTTTGATACACCTTTTCAGGTGTAATCTTGGAATTTTTTACAGGGTCAGTGTGCTGATGAGGAATATATGCGGAAAAACCACACTTCTCAAATTCTTCACCAAGGAGTTCATAGAGCTCCTTTTTACTGCTGTTGGTCAAAGGTCCCGAAATATAAACTTGCCGTTTTTCCATGGTGTGAATTCACTCCTTTAAAAATTCATTCTTGCGAATGTACTTTAATTATACCACTAATTTACATAATTTGCAAATTTAACATTTTTCTTAACTATTTTCATATTTTTAGTTTTTTGTTGTAAAATATATGATATAATCATTTTAAATTTAAAGTAAGGATATTACTATGAATCGTTTTGAAGAAACTAAAAAAGCTGGATTATTTGGAATAATTGGCAATATATTTTTATTAATAATTAAAGGAACAGTAGGATTTGTATTTAAAAGTCAAGCTATGATTGCAGATGCTGCTAATAGCGCAGGTGATATTTTTGCATCTCTTATGACTTTTATTGGAAACAAAATTGCAAGTACTCCTGAAGATTCTGACCATAACTTTGGTCATGGAAAAGCAGAGTATTTATTTTCTATGTTTATCGCCATATCTATGGTTGTAATTGCATTTAAACTTTTATATGATTCTGTTTATACTTTAATTAATGGTAGCAATTTAGTATTTTCCTGGCTTTTAGTTGCCGTTTGTTTAGCTACAATTATTGTAAAACTATCACTCTATTTATATACTTCAAGATTAGCTAAGAAATATAACAATATTTTGCTAGAAGCAAATAAAAAGGACCATTTTAATGATTGTATTGTAACTAGTCTTACTCTAGTTTCTATCTTATTTACTCTTATAAATATTTATTGGTTTGATAGTATAGTTGGTATTACTATTTCTATTTGGATATGCATTACAGGCTTTAAAATTTTTATGGAAAGTTACAACATCTTAATGGATAAGTCAATAGACCCTAAAACCGAAGAAATAATTACTGATATTGCTCATAATTATAAAGAAATACAAAAGTTAGATGCAATATCTTCTACTCCTGTTGGCTATAAGTATATTGTTGTTTTAACCATATGTGTTGATGGAAATATGCCTACCTTTGATAGCCATAAATTAGCTGACAAGTTTGAGAAAGATGTAAATGAATTAGATAATGTTTATAAAGCCATAGTACACGTAAATCCAATTTAGTATTAAATTAAAGAAAGAAGCCGAGCAATTTGCTCGGCCTCTTCTATTTTAATTTATTACAATCTTGTCATCTTCTGCTTTAATAACTGCCTTTTTATTTGGTTTAATATTTCCATTTAAAATTTCTTCTGCAATTTTATCTTCTAGTATGTTTTGTATTGCTCTTTTTAATGGTCTTGCACCATAGTCAGTATCAACACCTTTTTTAGCAATTAACTCTTTTACACTATTATCAATCTCAAATTTATAGCTTTTTTCTGCCATTCTCTTTGTTACTTGATTTAGCATAATATCAATTATTTGTTTAATATCTTCCTCGTTTAATTTATGGAATACAATAATTTCATCTATACGATTAATAAATTCTGGTCTAAATTGTTTCTTTAATTCTCCCATAACATCTTTTTTAATTGTCTCATATTCTTTTTGGCTTTCTTCCTTTTTGTCTCCTGCTGAAAATCCTAAAGTAGTTTTATCTGTAATTAGTCTTGCACCAATATTAGATGTCATTATTATAACTGTATTTTTAAAGTTAACTGTTCTTCCTTGAGCATCTGTTAATCTACCATCATCAAGAATTTGAAGTAACATATTCATTACATCTGGGTGAGCTTTTTCAATCTCATCAAATAGAATTACTGAATATGGTTTTCTTCTAATTTTTTCTGTTAATTGACCACCTTCGTCAAATCCAACATAACCTGGAGGAGAACCAATTAATTTAGATACAGAATGTCCTTCCATATATTCAGACATATCAATTCTAATCATTGCATCTTCATTTCCAAATAAGCTTTCAGCTAATGCTTTTGATAGTTCAGTTTTACCTACACCAGTAGGACCTAAGAATAAGAATGAACCTATTGGACGATTTGGATCTTTTAAACCAACTCTTCCTCTTCTTATAGCTTTTGCAACTGCGTCAACAGCTTCATTTTGACCAATTACTCTTTGATGTAAAGTTTGCTCTAAGTTTCTTAATTTTTCATTTTCAGTTTGAGTTAATTTTTTAACTGGTACACCAGTCCAACTAGCTACTACTTCTGCTATATCTTCTTCTGTTAGAGTAGTTATACTTTTAGTATTTTTGCTCTCCCATTTTTCTTTTTCTTTTTGTAATTTTTCTTTTTCTACATTTATTTTATCTCTTAAGCCTGCTGCTTTTTCAAAGTCTTGAACTTTAATAGCATCATCTTTTTCTTTATTCATAGCAGAAATTTCTTCTTCTAATTTTTTTAATGTATCTGGTTGAGTATATGTTCTCATTTTTACTCTAGATGCTGCCTCGTCAACTAAGTCTATTGCTTTGTCTGGTAAAAATCTGTCATTTATATATCTTGTAGATAGCTCAACTGCTGCTTTTATAGCTTCATCTGTTATTTTTACATTATGATGTGCTTCATATCTATCACGAATTCCTTTTAATATTTCTATTGTTTCTTCATTTGTTGGTTCGCCTACTGTTACCGGGCTAAAACGTCTTTCTAATGCACTATCTTTTTCAATATACTTGCGGTATTCATTTAAAGTTGTAGCACCAATAACTTGAACCTCTCCTCTTGCAAGAAGTGGTTTTAAAATATTTGCAGCATCAACTGCACCTTCTGCTGAACCAGCTCCAACAATTGTATGAACTTCGTCTATAAATAATATAACATCTCCTGCTTTTTTAACCTCTTCTAAGCATTTTTTAATTCTTTCCTCAAAGTCACCACGATATTTTGCACCAGCTACCATACTAGCGATATCTAAGCTTACTACTCTTTTATTTTTTAACATTTCTGGTACATCTTCAGCAATTATTTTTTCGGCTAATCCTTCTGCTACTGCTGTTTTACCAACACCTGGTTCACCAATCAAACATGGATTATTTTTAGTTCTTCTTGATAAAATTTGTATCACTCTTTGAATTTCATCTTTTCTGCCTATAACTGGGTCAAGTTTCCCTTCAGTTGCTTTTTTAGTTAAATCCGTTCCATATTGATTTAAAGTTGGTGTTTGATTATAGCTACCTCTAGCTTTTCCCTTAGGTTGTTTGTCATTTGCTCCTGCATTTTCATCTTCATTTATAACTTTAACAATTTCATTATATAATTTTTGAGGGTTTGCATTTAAATCCATCATTATTCTAACAGCAACACTATCACCTTCACGCATAATTCCTATAAGTAAATGTTCTGTTCCAATAAATTCAGAACCTAATTTTCTAGCCTCTAAAAAGGCATTTTCAATAACTCTTTTTGAACGAGGTGTAAAACCTATTTCACCTCTATTTTGAGATTTATCTCCTTTGCCTATTAAAACTTCAATTTCTTCTACAACATTTTCTGCTGTAATTTTTTGCATATTAAGTACTTGGCTTGCAACACCACTACCTTCTTTTACTAAACCATATAAAATATGCTCTGTACCTATATAATTATGTCCAAAGCCTTGTGCTAGGTCTCCTGCATACTCTAATGCTTTTTCTGCTCTTTTTGTAAATTTATATACCATATACATACACTTCCCTTCTGTATTAGTCTAATTTTTTAATTTCATCTCTTATTTTTGCTGCGTCTTCATAACGTTCTTCTTTGATTGCTTTTTCTAATTCACTTTCTAATTTTTGTTTTTTGTTTTCTTGTTTATTTTTCTTTGTTGCATTTTCAATATCTTTTAATACATCTTGTTTTTCAGCATCACTTAAGCCACTTGTAGTTTCTATTTGCTCAGGCTCTTGGCTTACTTCTCCAAAGAATGGATTACTAAATATATCATTATTAAATATTGTTCCCAAATTTCTACTTCCTAACATATTTGTTCTAGCAAAACTTGGTAAAAAGCTTTCTGCAAATGACATATTAAATAAATCTTCTATTTCTCTAGAAAAATCTAAGCTTTCTAAACCTAATTTTTTTGCACATTTATCACAAAGTGCTATTTCTCTTTTTTCACCATTTATAACTTGAGTGTATCTAAAGTTTACCTCATTTTTTCCACAATTTTGACATAACATAAAAATTACCTCCTTTATATTTATGTTTGGTCATTAGTCCTCAACTAAATTAACTAACATATTTTTAAAAATTCTTGCTCTTAAAGTATCTTTAATTTCTTGAGGAACTGTTAATACATTGTCACTTGTTGCTACCTTTAATAGTTTAGCTTCTTTTTTAGAAATAATGCCTTCTGATAAGAAGTTACTTATAAAAATGTCTACTTCTTGTGATGTTATTTTATTTTCCATACTATTTATTACATGCATTAAATAATTGCTTTTGGTTACATTAACTTTTTCTATTTTAATGTGACCTCCTCCACCTCTTCTGCTTTCTACATAATAACCTTGTGATGGTTTAAATCTTGTTGCTATTACATAGTTTATTTGTGATGGTACACAATTAAAATGCTGTGCTAAGTCATTTCTTTGTATTTCAATAATATCTTCATCTTCAAACATTTGCTTTATAAAATCTTCTATTACATCTGACATTCTCATTTTATTTTTCTCCTTTGACTTTGACTTTCTTTGACCTACAATATATATTATACTCTCATTTTTTTATTTGTCAATATGTTTTATAAAAATTTTTTTATTTTGTCATATTTTCCATTTTATCAACTCTATTTTTTTGCTCTTCTAGACTCATCCATGCAAAGTATGATGATACAAATTCACCGTATTTTGTAACATCTTCATATCTTTCTAAATTTCCAAGCTCTTCTTTAGCAAATTTTTTATCGTCTTTTTTCATAAAAAATACACACTCCTATTTAATTATAGTTATGTGCATTTTTAATTTTTCTATTCAATTATTATTCTAAAATATATTTCTCTATCACTTTTGCTACACCATCTTCATTATTGCTTTCTGTAACAACATCTGCCATTTTTTGTATATATGGTGCACTATTCGCCATTGCAACTCCTAGTCCGGCATTTTCGAGCATTGTTTGATCGTTTACATTATCTCCAATTGTAATTACTTCTTCTCTTTCTATTCCAAGTTTTTGAATCAAAAATTTAAGTGCATTCCATTTATCTGTATTTTCGTTTGTTATTTCTGTATAAAAATATTCTATAGAATGTATCTCTGTTCCTAGTTTCATTAATTTTCTAGACATATGTCCTACATCTAATACATCTATGCCTTTTACTTCTCTTAATTTTTTTATTATACTATTGAAAATTATATTATTATCATCACAAATAGTTATTTTGGTGTAGTCTGTTTCTTTTCTATTTAATACATATTGGTATATATCTTCTGTTATACATATATTAGTTTTTTTACCATCTGGTTTACTCGCATTCTCTTGGTGATAAAATAGAACATTGTAGTTTAACGTTTTTGCTATAATGCTATTTTGAGTATAAATACTATAATAAATACTATTTTCTTCACATATTTTTATTAATTGTAACACCTTTTTTTGGCTTAAAAATTTATCATATATTATACTTTCTTGTTTAAAATCATATACAACAGCCCCATTACCACAAACTGCATATTCATTTGCTCCTATTTCGTTTGCAAAATTCTTAACAGACATAACTCCTCTTCCTGAAGCTATTACTACTTTTGTTCCTTTATTTACTGCATCTTTTACTGCATTTTTGTTATTCTCTGATATTTGACCATATGAATCTAATAATGTTCCGTCTAAGTCTATTGCTACTAATTTATACATATTTACCTCTCTCTTTTGTTATTCTCCTACATATTATATTCTTTTACCTTCTAGCTTGTCAATGTATATTTTGCAAAACTACTTGCAAAAGAAATATAAAACATATATAATATGGTCATGCCAATGAAAATATGTAAATTTGGAAGGAGAGATTAGTATGAACATTAAAATAGTGTCTAAAGATTTAATAGCAACAGATGCAATTAAAGATTATATTGGTAAAAAATCAGAAAGATTAGTGAAATATTTTGGAGAAGACTTTGATGTAACTGCAACTATCAAAACAGAAGGTGGCTTACAAGTAGCAGAAATGGAGGTTAAAACTCCTACAGATAGATTTAGAGCAACAACAGAGCATAAAGATTTATATGCTTCTATTGATAAAGATCTTGATATTTTAGAAGGTCAAATTAGAAAAATGAAAACTAAAAAAGACCAACAAAATATGACAGAGTCAATTCGTCTTAAAGAAATGGTACAAACTGAAGCACATGTAGTTGAAGGTGAAATCATCAAAACTATTTATTATGATATTAAACCACTTTCTCCAGAAGATGCTAAACTAAAATTAGAAGAAAGACCTCAAGACAGATTTTTAACATTTATAAATATTGAAACTGGAAAAGTTAATGTAATCTATCGTTTAAAAGATAATAGCAACTTTGGTTTAGTTGAACCAGAAGCTTAAAGACATTAAAGAAGGCGTCTTAATATGACACCTTCTTTTTTTGTTGTATTAGAAAAATTGAATAACTTTTCTAGTACAACAAATCAAATACAATTTGAAACTATCTCATATTGTTTTCAGCTTGTTGAATCATTTTTCTAACCATGTTACCACCGATTCTACCAGCATCTTTAGAAGATAAATCTCCGTTGTATCCTTGTTTTAAGTTAACACCAACTTCGTTAGCAACTTCATATTTGAATTTGTTTAGAGCTTCCTTAGCTTCTGGAACTACAGATTTATTGCTATTTGTCATATTTTTCACCTCCTAGAATGTGATTGTTTTTGTTTTTGAAAAAACGTTTTTTGCTTTTTCATTATTTATAATGCACTTTTTTGATTTTTTTAAACTGGTAATTTTTTGAATATTTTTGACAGTTTGCATTTTATTTGGTAAAACCACTTGTCAAAATGCTTTTTGCGTGATATAATTATTTAGTCAATTTATGAACGCTTAAAAGGGAGGTGCAAAACATGCCAAATATTAAATCAGCAATAAAACGTGTTAGTGTTATTGAAAAGAAAACTCTTAGAAATAATATGGTTAAATCAGGATATAAATCTGCAGTTAAAAAATTTGAACAAGCTGTAGAAGCTGGAAATAAAGAAGAAGCTACAAAATTATTAGCTTTAGCTACAAAAAAAGTAGATCAAGCTTGTACAAAAGGTGTTATTGTTAAAAACACAGCTGCAAGAAAAAAATCTAACATGGCAAAAAAATTAAATGCAATGAATGCATAAGCTTAGAAAATTGTGCACAGTTTTTTAAGATTTAAAGATGCTAGAAATAGCATCTTTTTTTGTATTCTAAAAAAATCATCATAGCATAGTCCCCATTGGTACAAATTACCTTTGTTTTTCTTCTAAATTTATGTTAACATTTAATTAAGATGTATTTTAGTTAAGTGAGGGATTTAAAGTGAATAAGTTATTATTGGAATTTAAAAATATTGATATGAATATTACAAATTTAATGAAACGTGGCATAAAATTTTCTTTTTTACTTATTATTTTCGCAAGTATAATTTTATTAACATATGATTTTTTATTTACATATCCTATTATCTATTATGCCGGATTTTCATTATTTAAAACAAGTTTATTTTTCATGGCAGGATTTATTATCTTCGGCTTTGCATTTAACAAAATAAAAGCAGAAATACGTTAAGAGTTACATTTATAGCATATAGTAATAAATCAAAAATATTGAAATTTACATAAAAATATGATATTATATATATTATCATTCGTAGCTATGCGAAATAAAGATAAATAGTATTTTAAAATTCTCGTATAACAATTGTAAGGAGGAAATATTATGAAAGATGTATTTATGAAGTTGCGGATTAAACTCTTTGTTTGTTTTTTACATTTAAAATTCTTTTGTTTTGAAATTACAAAACCCTTTCGAATAGCCATTTCATGCATAGAACGTTATTTGGTTTTACGGAAGATTGACAAAGAATCTGAAAATGGTTGGGAAAGACATGTTAAGATTAGAGAGCTTGATGAAAAAGATGAATTGGAGATTAAAAGAGGACAATTTCAAATTTTAAAAACTCACATTATTGGTGCTTTTTTTAGAACCTGTATATGTGCTGGAGCACAAATACTGGATAGCGAAACTAATAAGTACCAACAAGATTTTCAAAACAAAAAAGAAGAACTTATTTGCTTACTCGAAAAACTTTGTAACTACCAAGAAATTAATTTTGATGAAAACATCAAATCCGAAATTATTTCTTGGGAACTTGGAAAATTTGAGACACAAGAAGCTCTAAGTGACTGGTCCAAAAGATTTTCTGAATATATCTGTACTTTAGATATTATTTGATACATCTTAAATAAAAAGGTGAAATTCTCTATTCAAGAATTTCACCTTTTTCATTTATTTATTTAACTCATCTAAAAATAACTTATTAAGCATTTGAGGATTAGCCTTTCCCTTAGTCTCCTTCATTGCTTGACCAACTAAAAATCCTAATGCTCTATCTTTTCCTGCTTTGTAGTCTGCAATAGATTGTGGGTTATTTTCTAGTATTTTTAATACTATTTCTTTTATAGCTCCCTCATCTGAAATTTGTATCCATCCTTTTTCTTTTACTATTTCTTCAGGATTTTTTGGATTTTCAAATAATTCTTCTAACACTTTTTTACCAATTGCAGAACTTATTGTTCCTTTATCAATTAGTATAATCATTTCAGCTAATTGTTCTGCTGTAAATGGAATTTGAGATGGTTCTAGTTCTTTTTCATTTAATATTCTTGAAACATCTGAAAGTAACCAGTTTGCTACTGATTTTGCATTATTACATATTGATAATGCTTTTTCAAACATATCTGACATATGTTTTGAAGCTGTTAACATTCTTGCATCTTTTTCAGATAAATTGTATTCTGTCAAATAACGTTCTTTTCTACTTTCTGGTAATTCTGGTAAGTTATCTTTTATGTTTTGAATATATTCATCTGATAATCTAATTGCTACTAAATCTGGTTCTGGAAAATATCTGTAATCTTGTGCATCTTCTTTGTCTCTCATTGAAAATGTTTTACCAGATATATCATCCCATCTTAAAGTTTCTTGGTCAATTTTTCCACCATCTTCAAGAACATCAACTTGTCTTTGTGCTTCATATTCAATTGCTCTTACAATTGATCTAAAAGAGCTCATATTTTTCATTTCTGTACGAGTTCCAAACTCTTTACTTCCTTTTTTCATAACAGAAACGTTAACATCTGCTCTTAATGATCCCTCTTGCATTTTACAATCTGATACTTCAATATATTCTAGTATAGATTTTATTTTTCTCATATATGCTTCCGCTTCTTTAGCTGAACGCATATCTGGCTCTGAAACTATTTCTATTAGTGGAACTCCTGCCCTGTTTAAATCTACTAGGCTTCCAGCTCCAAATTCATTATGATTTAATTTTCCTGCATCTTCCTCAATATGTATTCTTGTAATTCCTATAGTTTTCTTTTCACCATCTAATACAATTTCTACATTTCCATGCTCACATAGTGGTTTATCAAATTGTGATATTTGATATGATTTTGGAAGGTCTGGATAGAAATAATTTTTTCTATCATTTTTAGAGTCTTTTGAAACTGTGCAATTTGTAGCTAGTCCTGCTTTAACAGCATATTCAACTACTTTTTCGTTTAATACAGGAAGTGCACCTGGCATTGCCATACATACTGGGCATACATGTGTATTTGGTTCTGCACCAAATTCTGTAGAACAGTTACAAAATATCTTTGTTTTTGTTGAAAGTTCAGCATGTATTTCTAGTCCAATGACTACTTCATAATCTTCTATTGACATTTTAAATCTCCTTTACTTAGATATTTGGTCTATATTTACTTCTAAAGTTTGTTGCTTGTTCATAAGTATATGCTGCATTTAATATAGTTTCTTCATCAAAATAATTTCCTATTAATTGCATTCCTATTGGCATATTATTGCTATCTACTCCACATGGTATTGAAATAGCAGGGACTCCTGCAATATTCACAGGAACTGTACATATATCTGATAAATACATTTCCATAGGATTTGATGATTTAGTACCAATATCAAAAGCAACTATTGGTGAAGTAGGTGTTAATATTACATCATACTTTTCAAAAGCTTTTTTAAATTCTTGTTTTACAAGTGTTCTAACTTGTTGAGCTTTTTTATAATATGCATCATAGTAACCTGAAGATAATACATAAGTACCTAATATAATTCTTCTTTTTACTTCTGAGCCAAATCCTTCACTTCTTGAATTTTTAAATAATTCTTTTAAGTTTGTATAATTTGGTGTACGATATCCATAACGAATTCCATCAAATCTACCTAAGTTTGAACTTGCTTCTGCTGGTGCAATTATATAATATGTTGCTAAAGAATAATCTGCAATATCTAGGCTAAATTCTTCTATCTCTGCTCCTAGCTCTTTATACTTTTCAATTGCTTCTTCAACTTTTGCTTTTACTTCTGGATTTATTCCTTCTCCAAAATACTCTTTTGGAACCCCAATTTTTAAACCTTTAACATCATTTTTTAAGCATTTAGTATAGTCTTTTTCCTCAATTTCTGCTGAAGTTGTATCTTTTTCATCATGTCCACTAATTACATTTAATAAAAGTGCTGCATCTTTGACATCTTTAGTCATTGGTCCTATTTGGTCAAGTGAAGATGCAAATGCTACTAATCCATAACGAGATACTAATCCATAAGTTGGTTTTAGTCCTACAATACCACATAAACTTGCTGGTTGACGAATTGAACCACCTGTGTCTGAGCCTAGTGCCCATGGTACCAAATTTGCTGCAACAGCTGCTGCACTTCCTCCTGATGAACCACCAGGTACTTTATTTAAGTTCCATGGATTTTTTGTTGGATGGAAATGTGAATATTCTGTTGATGATCCCATTGCAAATTCATCCATATTTAACTTTCCAAGCATTATCATATCTTCTGCATTTATTTTTTCCATAACTGTTGCATTATATGGTGATACAAAATTTTCTAACATTTTAGAACCACATGTAGTTTTTACACCTTTTGTGCACATATTATCTTTTATTCCAATTGGAATACCTGCTAATTCTGCTTCTTCTCCTGCTTCTATTTTTTTATGAATCTCTTCTGCCTTTTTTGCCGCTTCATCTGTTAATGGTGTAATAAAAGCTTGTACATCTTTTTCTTTTTCATTTATTCTATCTATATATGCTTTAGTAATTTCTGTTACCGTAAGCTCTTTATTTTTTAATTTTTCTAAAAGTTCATGTACAGTTAATTCTGTAATATTCATCTTATTCATTCCTTTCTGTTAATTATTGAATTACTTTTGGAATTTTAAACATATTTCTTTCTTTTTCTGGAGCATTAGCCATTAATGCTTCTTTATCTTCAAAGTTTATAACCTCATCTTTACGAAATACATTATATTTATCTTCAACACCAATAGCTTCTGATAATCCTTCTGTTGGTGCTTTGCTTACTATATTTGCATAATTTAAAATGTCTTGTAAATGTAAAAGATAAGTATCTACTTCATCTTCTTTCAAATTCAAACTTGCCAAATTTGCAATGTGTAATAACTCTTCTCTTGAAACTTTCATCTAAGCTCATCTCCTTTATAAATACGTGTTTTATTATATCCTTTTTTGGGGTAAATTACAAGTTCTATTGCAAAATTTAAGGACTTAATTAAAATTAAGTCCTTAAATCATATTCTAAACTTCATTTCCATAATAGCTGTCTATTAATATTTGTTTTAATTCTTCAACTAATGGTAATCTTGGGTTTGCAGTTGTACATTGATCTTCAAATGCTCTATCTGCTAGTAAATCAAGTTTTGCCATAAATTCTTGTTCATTAACTCCAGCTTCTTTAAAACTCTTTGGAATATTTAAATCAGCATTTAATTTTTGAATTTCTCTAATTAAAGAGTTAACTCCTTCTTCATTTCCATAGGCAGGGAAATTCATTCTTCTTGATAAGTCTGCATATTTTTGGTCTGCAATATAGTATTCATATTTAGGGAATGATACAAACTTAGTTGGTCTTTGGCTATTATATCTTATTACATAAGGTAATAGAATTGCATTTATTCTTCCATGTGGCAAATGGAATTCTGCCCCTATTTTATGTGCTAATGAATGGTTTACACCTAAGAATGCATTTGTAAATGCCATACCTGCAATTGTACTTGCATTATGCATTTTTTCTCTTGCATGTGCATTACTTCCATTGTTATATGCTTCTCTTAAATTTTTAAATACTAATTCAAATGCTTTTTCTGCTAATCCATCTGTATAATCAGATGCCATATTTGATACATATGCTTCAATAGCATGTGTTAAAACATCCATACCGGTGTCTGCAGTAATTGTTTTTGGTAAACTCATAACTAAGTCTGGGTCAACTATTGCAACATCTGGTGTTAATTCATAATCTGCTAAAGGATATTTTTTGTTTAATTTTTTATCTGTAATAACAGCAAATGATGTAACTTCTGAGCCTGTTCCTGATGTTGTCGGAATCGCAACCAATTGTGCTTTATTACCTAATTTAGGGAATTTATAAGTACGTTTTCTTATATCCATAAATTTAAGTTTCATTCCTTCTGCATCAGCTTCTGGATGCTCGTAGAATAGCCACATTCCTTTTGCAGCATCTATTGGGCTTCCTCCACCTACTGCGATAATTACATCAGGTTTAAATTCTCTCATCATTTCTACTCCTCTATAAACAGTTTCAAATGATGGGTCTGATTCAACATCTGAAAAGATTTCAGAATGTACATATTCTTTTCTTTTTCTTAAGTAATATAAAATTTTATCTATATAACCTAAGTTTACCATTGATGGGTCTGTAACAATAAATGCTCTTGAAATATTTGGCATTTTTTCTAAATATGCAATAGAACCTGCTTCAAAATATATTTTCTGTGGCACTTTAAACCATTGCATATTAACTCTCCTTTTGGCTACTCTTTTGATATTTATTAAATTTACGCTTGATACATTTGCAGTTGTAGAGTTTCCTCCAAATGTTCCACATCCTAGTGTTAATGATGGCATGTTTGTATTATATATATCGCCTATCGCTCCATGTGTTGATGGTGAATTTACTATTATTCTGCCTACTTTTACTCTTTCTGAGAATTTTTGAATTGTCTCATTATCTTCTGAATGAATAACAGCTGAATGTCCCATTCCACCAAATTCAATTAATTTTTCTGCTAACTCTATTCCTTCGTCAGCATCTTTAACCACATAGTATGCAAGTACAGGGCTCAACTTTTCTTTTGAAAATGGGTATTCAATTCCAACTCCATTCTCTTTTAATACTAATACTTTTGTATCTTTTGGTACTTCAATATTTGCACCTTTTGCAATAATGTAAGGGCTCTTTCCTACTATATCTGCATTTAGTGCACAACCTTTTTCTGCTATAAACATACTGTTACGTAATCTTTCTGTTTGCTCTGCATTTAAGAAATAACATCCTGCTTCTTTCATAAGCTCTTCAAATTCTTTATGAATTTCTTTATCAACTATAACTGATTGTTCTGATGCACAAATCATTCCATTATCAAATGATTTTGATAACACCAAATCATTTACTGATGTTTTTAATTTTGCAGTTTTATCTATATAACAAGGTACATTTCCAGGTCCAACACCTAATGCTGGTTTTCCACATGAATATGCTGACTTTACCATTCCACTTCCACCAGTTGCTAAAATCAAATTAACTCCTGGATGGTTCATTAAAGCTGTTGTAGCTGTTATAGATGGTTCTTCAATCCATAAAATACAATCTTCTGGAGCACCTGCTTTTATAGCAGCATCTCTTAAAATTGTTGCTGCTGCAACACTACATTTTTGCGCAGATGGGTGAAAACCAAATATTATAACATTTCTTGTTTTTGCTGCAATTAGCGATTTAAACATTGTTGTTGAAGTTGGGTTTGTAACAGGTGTTACACCAGCTATAATTCCTATTGGTTCTGCAATTTCTTCATAACCTTCTTCTGCATTATCTTCAATTACTCCAACTGTTTTATCGTATTTTATACTGTGATAAATATATTCTGTTGCAAACATATTCTTTGTAATTTTATCTTCGTAAATACCTCTACCTGTTTCTTCTACAGCCATTTTAGCAAGTTCCATATGATGTTCTAAGCCAGCCATTGCCATTTGTTTTACAATTTCATCAACTTGCTCTTGGTCTAATTTCATGTATTCTTCAGATGCTTTTTTTGCTCTTTCAACTAAGCTGTCTATCATCTCTTCTATTCTTTTTCTCTCTTCTTCACTAACTTCTTTTGCCATTTTCAAATTTTCCTTTCTCTCTTGTGAATAATTATTTCCATTTCTATGTAATTATATACTAACATTTTAAGCTTGTAAATAAATTTATTTAAATAATTTAGAAACCCTAGCTAGCATTGCTAACTAGGGTCTTGGGCTCTACTCGAGACTCTTCATAATCTCAACAAGTTTCCTGCTAAGATCCATCTCAGAAATTTCTTCTTTCTCAAACCTATCAATGGCGAGCTCAACCTGTTTCTGTTCTTCCTCAACATCTTTAGGCCAACTGCCATGCCGTTTTTCCAAATGGCAAAGCAACTTGGTCATCTGAGCAGAACGATTAACCCTCCAATCGATATGGTCGATCGAATAAAGAAGCTTCCGCAGGAAATTAGCATATTCCTGTCTTACAAAGTTCCGTTGCATTTATTTTACCTCCTTAGCCCAAATTTAAGTATGTAGGTAGTCCTACATACTTAAATTATAACATAAATTAAACTTTTTAGCAAATTTCCCTTTTCTTTCACTTTAAAATGTTATATAATAGGTCTGTATTTACAGAAGGAGTGAGGTTTATGGGATATAACTTTAAAGATATTGAAAAAAAATGGCAAAACAAATGGTATAGCGAAGGTACCTTTTATGCAAAGGATGATCCTTCATTAAAAAAATGGTATGGATTAATTGAATTTCCATATCCTTCTGGTCAAGGATTACATGTTGGTCACCCACGCAGCTATACTGCACTAGATATTATTGCTAGAAAGAAAAGAATGGAAGGATATAATGTATTATATCCAATTGGATTTGACGCATTTGGATTACCAGCTGAAAACTATGCTATCAAAAATCATGTTCATCCTAAAATTACAACTGAAAAAAATGTTAATCATTTTAGAGAGCAATTAAAAGCATTAGGTTTTTCATTTGACTGGTCTAGAGAAGTTAATACAACAGATCCTAATTATTATAAATGGACACAATGGATTTTTATTCAATTATATAAACATGGCTTAGCATATAAAGCTACAATGCCTATCAACTTTTGCACTGGTTGTAAAGTAGGTTTAGCAAACGAAGAAGTTGTTAATGGTGTTTGCGAAAGATGTGGAAGTCCAGTTGTTCAAAAAGAAAAAAGCCAATGGATGTTAAAAATTACAGAATATGCTCAAAGATTAATTGACGACTTAGATGATGTTGATTATTTAGATAAAATCAAAGCACAACAAAGAAACTGGATTGGTCGTAGCGAAGGTGCTGAGGTTAAATTTAAACTTGCAAATCATGATAAAGAATTAGTTGTATATACAACAAGACCTGACACATTATTTGGTGCAACATATATGGTAGTTGCTCCTGAACATCCTATTATTAAAGAATTAGAAAGTGAAATTACTAACCTAGATGAAGTAAAAGAATATCAAAGACAAGCTAGTTTAAAATCTGATTTTGAACGTGCTGAGTTGAATAAAGAAAAAACAGGTGTTGAAATTAAAGGCATTAGAGCAATCAATCCTTTAACAAATACAGAAATTCCAATTTGGGTTTCAGACTACGTTTTAATTACTTATGGTACTGGTGCAATTATGGCCGTTCCTGCTCATGATACAAGAGACTGGGAATTTGCTAAAAAGTTCGATTTACCTATTATTCAAGTAATTGAATCAGCAAATGAAAACACAGTTTGTGATATTGAGAAAGAAGCTTTTACAGATGTTGCAAGTGGTAAACTTATTAATTCAGGATTTTTAAATGGATTAGAAGTAAAAGAAGCTATCAAAAAAGTTATTGATTACCTAGAGGAAAATAAAATTGGAACTAGAAAAGTAAATTACAAATTACGTGATTGGGTATTTTCAAGACAACGTTATTGGGGTGAACCAATTCCTATGGTTTATTGTGAGAAATGTGGTTGGGTTCCACTTCCAGAAGAAGAACTTCCACTATGTTTACCTGATATTGAAGATTATGAACCAAGTGAAAATGGTGAATCACCTTTAGCTAAACATACTGATTGGGTTAATACAACTTGCCCTCATTGTGGTGGAGAAGCTAAACGTGAGACAGATACAATGCCTCAATGGGCTGGTTCTTCTTGGTATTATTTAAGATATATTGACCCACATAATGATAAAGCTTTAGCTTCTAAAGAAACCCTAGAATATTGGAGTCCAGTTGATTGGTATAATGGTGGTATGGAGCATACTACACTTCACTTATTATACTCAAGATTTTGGCATAAATTTTTATATGATATTGGTGTTGTGCCAACTAAAGAGCCTTATCAAAAACGTACTTCACATGGTATGATTTTAGGTTCAAATGGAGAAAAAATGTCAAAATCAAAAGGTAATGTTATAAACCCTGATGATATTGTTGAAGAGTTTGGTGCAGATACCTTCCGTGTTTATGAAATGTTTATGGGACCATTTGATCAAACAGCTCCATGGTCTATGGAAAGTATTCGTGGATGTAATAAGTTCTTAGACAGAGTATGGAATATGCAAGAATTTTTAGTTGATGGAGATAGTTATTCACCTGAATTTGAAAAAATGATACATAAAGCTATTAAAAAGGTTTCTTCTGACATTGAAGAAATGAAATTTAATACAGCAGTTTCTACATTTATGACTATGACAAATGAATTTTATAAATTAAAGAGAATAAACAAATCAGAATACAAAACATTCTTGCAATTGTTAAATCCTTTTGCTCCACATATGACTGAAGAATTATTTGAGAAAATTGGTGTAAAAGACACAATAGCAAATACTCCATGGCCAACTTACGATGAAGCTAAAACTATTGATGATGAAATTGAAATTCCAGTTCAAGTTAATGGAAAAGTAAAAGCTACAGTATCTATTACTTTAGATACTGACGAGGCAATTGTAAAAGAAAAAGTTCATGAAAATCAATCAGTAAAAAATGCAATTAGTGATAAAAATATTGTTAAAGAAATTTATGTAAAAAATAAAATTTATAACATTGTTGTTAAATAATTAACTCTGCATTACAAAAAAGCCACCATAAAGGTGGCTTTTTTTGAGGTTACATCAAATTTTCAAAATACATAATTGGTGATTTAGAATTGCAAAGTTGTCGAATCTCATGATGTTTTGCGTCTCTTATCGTGCGGTAAACGTCCCGCCAGTCGTACGATAGCAAAATCAATGCCAACGTCTGAATAAGTTTAGTAGGCTCAATTTTTCTAAGCTTAAAATTTCTGGCACTCCCTTGAATTCGAATTTCTTCAATTTTTCCAAGAAGAGCTGCAGCATCGGTAATTGCAATATTGGCAATTCGATGCAATTGTTCAGCATCATCCGGGTCTACTTTGTAGTTCCGACGTTCAATTTGGTCTAAATCCCTAAAGAGGATACAATCCTCTTCAAAAATTAGGACATAGTTGTAATCTGACGAATAAGTTTTTATTGACATAAATCCTCCAAATTTTAATAGCCTTTTGGCTAAGGTACTTATATTATAATACTTTTTACACATTATGTCAATTTATATTATTTTGTTACATATTTGTAATAAAAGTGTAATATGCTTGTAATATTATTTTGTAATATTATGTTGTATAATTGTAAAAGGAAATTACTAAGGAGAAACATTTTATAAATGAACGTTGAAGCTGAATTAAAAAAAGATGGAATTGAAATTATTGGAAGACTAGATACTTTAAGCGTAAATTCTATTTCTAGAAATGTTGCAGAAAAAATTTGCAAAGCATTTCCAAGAGCTCACTTTGATTATAGTCAATTATTTATCGAATTTTCTAGAACTCCAATGTATATAGCTAAAATGCCTGAAGGATATGCCGAAGCAACTTACTTTTACAAAAATTCATCTATATATTTTAAGGCTGGTGTACCTTTAAAAGACTTAGAGAAATTTGCTGTTCATGAACTTATTCATCATATTCAAGAAGTAAAAGATAATAAAGGCAATTTATATCGCTTAGGTTTATGTGAATATAGTGAATTTAAAACATATGGAATGGCTTTAAATGAAGGAGCTGTCCAGTTAGCAGCATCTAAAATCTTAGAGCAAAAAGAAACTGTTGTAAAATATTATGACATTTCACTTCCTACTAACAGTCCAAATTGCTATCCACTTTTGTGTAATTTAGTAAATCAATTAGCATATTTAGTAGGTGAACATGCATTGTTTGAAAGTACACTTTTTAGTACTGATCAATTTAAGCTTGCTTTAATAAGGTCTTGTGGTAAAAAGAACTTTTTAAATATTCAAAACTGCTTAGATAAAGTATTAACTATTGAAGAAAAAATAGTTCTTTTAAATAATGACTTATTAGAGGAAACTTTATCAGATGAAAAAACTCAAAAAATTGCTTTTAGAATCGGTAAATTAAAAACTGAACTCAAAAATGCATTTGTTCAAACTCAAAATTTAATTTACAGTTCATATTTTGATAACGAACTTAATAGAATAGCAACTACTGAGGAGATTGAAATTTATCGTACCAAGTTATATGATTACAAAAATTATATTGGAATTACTGAAAATTACAGTGATTTTAATAACTACTATCTTGACAAAATGATAGCTTTAGATGATAAATATGAAGCTATTTTAAATAATGTTGCATTAGTAGTTGTAAAAGAAAATACGATTTCTAAAATGTTTAAAAGAATTAAAAATATATTTGGTTTAAGTAGAAATTTCGAGCGAAACTAAGGTATTTGCAAAATAGAAGATTTGATTTCAGTAGATAATAGCAATGATAAGACAGCATAAAAGTTGGAAATATAAAATTTCCAACTTTTATTTTGTTTCTAGGTATTCTATTATTTTGTTTGCAACTTTTCTTCCATCACTTGCTGCCCAAGCTACAGTAGAATTTTTGCCTATTACATCTCCGCCCGCAAATACTTTTTCATGTGAAGTTTGGTTGTTTTCATTTACTTGTACGTATTTTCTAGGTGTAGTTTCAATATTACATTTTTCAATAGTATCTTTATCTATTTTTCCTCCAACTGCCATAACTACGTAATCCATATTCATTATGTAGTTACTATTTTCAATATTTATCGGAGATTTTCTTGTTTCTCCTTCTTTTTGTACTAATTCTGTCTTTATACATTCTATCTGTTCGACTTTATCTTTGCCTAATATTTTTACAATATTATTTAAAAATAAAAACTCAACACCTTCTTGTTTTGCGTCTTCAATTTCCTTTGTTTCTGCTGGCATTTCTGTTTCTGATCTTCTATATATTACTACTACCTGTTTAGCTCCCATTCTTTTAATTGTTCTTGCACAGTCCATTGCAACATTTCCACCACCAATAATTGCAACTTTTTTATTTGTATAATCTGGATGATTTGCATTTTCTAATAAGGCGTTTCCACCATACACTCCTTCTAACTTCTCACCTTCAATAGCCATCGTTCTTGGTATATTTGCTCCTATTGATAAATATATTGCGTCATATTCTTTTTCTATATCAGCTAGTTCTAAGTTCTTTCCTAACTCTTTTTCGCATTGGACATTTATGCCGAGTGCTAAAATTTGCTCAATAGTTTTTTCTACAATTTCATTTGGTAGCCTAAACTCTGGTATTCCTCTTTTTAAAATTCCACCTAAATTTTTTTGTTTTTCATAAATTGTCACTTGGTATCCTTTTCTTCTAAGAAATGCAGCAGCTGTTAAGCCTGATGGTCCTCCACCAATAACTGCTATTTTTTTATTTTTTTCTTGAGTATTTTCACTGTAGTTTAATAAGCTATTTGTATTACTTAAAGCCCAATCTCCAACATAAGCTTCTAGTTCTCCAATTGAAACTGGTTCTGATTTGATACCTCTAATACATTTACCTTGACATTGTTTTTGATGAGGACATATTTTGCCACATATCGCTGGCATAACAGTGGTTTCACACAATATTTTATATGCTTCTTCTAAATTATCCTCTTTTACTTTTTGAATAAAAGCTGGAATATTATTTCCAAGTGGACATCCTGTCCTACATTGTGGATTTTTACAATTTAAGCAATATTCAGCTTTTTGTTTTATATTATTTTTCATCTTCTACTCCTGATTTATTAAAAAATTTCACAACCACTTTTAAATCTTTCCAAAACTCAATCTTCTTGTTTTCATCTCTAAGTAATGCAGCAGGATGCCAAGTAGGCATATACATTATTCCTTTTTGTTCTATCCATTTGCCTCTACTTGCTGTAATAGAATACTCTTTTCCTAACACATTCTTTAGAGCTGTACTTCCTAAAAGAACTATTACCTTAGGTTTTACAAGAATTACTTGATTACGTAGATAATTCAAACAAGCCTCTGCCTCGTCTTGCTCTGGCACTCTATTAGCAGGTGGCCTACATTTAACTATATTTGTTATATATACTTCTTGTCTTTTTATACCTAAACCTTGAAAAGCCATATTCATAAGTTGTCCTGCTTTTCCCACAAAAGGAAGTCCCTGAGTATCCTCATCTGCTCCAGGACCTTCTCCTATAAACATCAAGTCCGCTTGTTTATTGCCTTCTCCAAAAACAATACTTTTTCTAGTTGAACACAATTTACATTTATTGCAATTTTTTATACTATTTTCTAATTCTTCCCAATTATCGTACATTTCTTACTTCCTTTATTTTACACAATTTTCTAGTAATTCTATTTTATTCTCTAAATTAGTATCAATTTTTGCCATTGTTCCAATTGGTATAACAGTCTTTTTATCTATATGTCCAAAATTATTAGATTTTATTATTGGAAAGCTGTACTCTCCTTCTAAAGTATCTAGTAATATTTGTTCTATACTTACTGCTCCATCATAGTTACCAAGCCAGATTCCCTTTATTTTGTCAAATACTCCATTTTGTTTCATATGATAAAAATAATTGCTAACTAATTCCGGTGGTGTTTCAACAAATAGCTCTTCTAAAAATAATATTTTATCTGTAAAATCAATACTATACTTTCCACATACCATTTCATTTACTAAACTTAAATTTCCACCAACTAAAATTCCTTTTGTTTTTCCTTCTTTAATTGTAACATATTCATCATCCGCTTGTCCAAGACTTAATCCACCTTCTTCAAACCTTTTTATTACTTCTTCATATCCATATTTAGTTTGCCATGAAGTTAAGGCTTTAAATGTTGGCCCATGAAATGTTACTAATCCAGTTTTTGCATAAATTGCATTTAAAAGTGATGTTGAATCACTAAATCCACATATTATTTTAGGATGATATTTTATTGCATCATAATCTAAATAATCAAATGTAGAATTTGAGTTAAATCCTCCTGATATGCAGAATATAGCTTTTATTTCATCATTTTGAAACATATAATTTATATCCTCTGCTTTTTGCTTTGCAGTTGCTGAATATCCTAACTTATTTGATACTGCATTTGGTGCAAACTTAATTTTAAATCCTGCACTTTCCATAAGCATTATCGAATTATTTATTGTTTCTAGATCTTCTTTTAGTACTGGGCTTGATGGTGCTATTAAACCAATAGTATCACCTTTTTTTAACCTTTCAGGTATCATATTACTCCTCCTATTTTATTGCTATTATTGCTCCATTTACTCCAAAGTCTTTTCCATCTGCTCTATATGAATGGAATTCTTTTGAATGACACATTGTACAAATATTACTGTCTATTATATTTTTTTCTTTTAAGCCTATATTTTTTAATAACTCTATATTGATTTTTACTGTATCAATATAGTACTTTTGCTTATCTTCTTTTTTGTCTCCTAGTTTAATTATTTCATCAATGTTTTTTAAGTCTTTATACTTATTATAAAATAAGTCTTTTACATCTTCGTCAACTTCAAAACAACATTGTCTTATACTTGGACATATACAACATATAATATCTTCAGGATTGCTTTTGTATTCATTCTTCATTTTCTCTATTGCTTTTACTATTATTCCTTTTAAAGTACCTTTCCAGCCTGAATGAATACTTCCTATAGCTTTTTTTACTGGGTCATACAAGAGAAGTGAGATACAATCTGCAGATGTAGTAATCAATGCAATTTCTTTTTTATTAGTTATTATTCCATCTGTATCTTCCAATTTTTCTATTTTTCTTACTACCTTGACATTATCTGTGTGTGTTTGATATGGTCTTACTACTAAAGGATTTTTTAATTCTAAACACTTGTATATTTTATTACAAGATTGATTAAAAAAATCACGATCTCTTATTTGAAAATTCAACTGGTTATTACTTTTCATTGTATAGCAATGTGTTATTTCTGGATACTCTAATAACTTTTTAAATTGAATATATTCAATTCCATCTTTATTTTGATATACTATATTTTCCACTTGTAGTTTATTTCCTCTCTATAAAGTTATTCTTGACAAATTTTTTCCAATATTTTTTCTTTATTGGCATTTGGTATGTAATTATAATTATTTTTTGTAGTTTGATTAAATTGGCAAATAGCTTTATAACTACAATATTCGCAAGGTGTCTTCTTATCCCTAGTTCTATAATATGGTTCGATTCCAATGTTTCCATTTAAAATTTCTTCTGAAATTTGTTTTATGATTTTTTCCATATAATTTTGCAAGTTTTCAAATTGTTTTCTATTTAATGTATTTTGTTTGTCACTAACTTCTCCATCTTTGCCTATATATGCTGGAACAATATTAGAACTACCAGATACTAAATTTGTGTCCATTTTTCTTACAATATTACTATCTGCAAGTATAAGCCCTTGCATTTTAAATTGTTTTCTTAGTTCTTCTGTAATTTCTTCATCAGTCATATTTGGATTTGCATTTAATACTGGATCTATTAAATTAAAATACAATGCTCCTGCTGGTGTTACTTCTTCGTTTTCACAAGCAGCATCCAAATATGTTAATAATTGAAGTTGCAAACCTGCATACACTTCATTTAGATTTATATTTTTTATTGATGATTTATAATCTATTATTCTAATATAATTTCCATCTGCAGTTTTTGCTATATCTAGTCTATCAATTTTTCCAGTTATCTCAACTTTTTTGCCATCTTTTAATTCATATATAATTGGCTCATATTGACCACCTTGTTTAAATTCAAGTTCATGTCCTAACACTTCAAAGTCACTATATTTCAGACTATCTACAATATATTTCATAGATTTTGTAATTACTTTTTTTAACCTTTGAGCTAATATTCTGTATTTTGGAATACTATTAAATATATCATATTTTTTTAATGCTAGTTTTTCTTCAACAATATCTTCTGTAATTTGTTTTATTTGTTCTTCTTCAATATTTTTTACAGATATATTTAATTCATCTAATCTTTCAAAAAAGCTGTCTATTACTTCATGCATTAAATTCCCTGTATCAACAGCTTCCACATTAAAGCTATCTTTTTCTTTTAATTTTAATCCATATTTTAAATAATATGAAAAAGCACAAGCCTGATATTGTTCTAATCTTGACACACTTGTTTTTAAAGTATTACCATATAATTTTTCCAATTTATTTTGCTTTAATTTTTCTGGCTCATTTTTATATTGTAAAGCTTTTATTGCTGACTCTAATTTTGCTTTATAATTAGCTTGATAATAATTGTATACATCAAACCAAATAGGTTCTATTTCCTCACCCTGAGTAAAATTTCTTAAATTTACTAATAATTCATCAAATGTAGTTTTAGAAAGTAATACTTCACTTTTTCTTTCTATTACATCACTTTGTTCTTTTAGGTTAGGAAATATTCTTTTAATTTTGTTTATTAATATTGATGCTCTTAAAGATTTTCCTTCTGCATCTGATGACGCATAAGATAAATAAAGTTTTTCTTCTGCTGTTGTAAATGCTTTGTAAATATTAAAATTGTCATCATAGATTTGCTCTATTGTTCCTTTGGCAAGTTCTATTCCTTGCTCTTTTAATATATTTCTATCTTTATCATCTAAAAATCCTTCATCTTTTTGTATACTTGGAAAACTTCCATCATTTAAACCTATAATAAAAACTGCCTTTACTTTGTGTGATCTTGAACGGTCTACATCTCCTACTATTACTTGATCTGCAGTTGCAGGAATTGTACCTAAGTCACTTTGATTAAAGCCCATTTTTAATATTTTGGCATATCTATCAAAAGTTATATTTTTATTGCCTAAAACTAGTACTATTTCATCAAATAAATCGGTTAAAATTTTAATACTTAATTCATATTGTTTTGCAATTTCTAACTCATTATTTTGTTTCAATTCCTCAATTTTTTGTTCTAGCTTTTCATATATATTATTTTGGACTAAAAATTCATATAATCCAGTTGTTATTTCTTTTACTGTTTTTAATCCTGCTAACTGTTTTTTGAATTTCAAAAGAGGTTCTACAACTTTATCTCTTACATATATTATTTGCTTTTGTTGCTCTTCTGTTTCATTGTAAAAGTTCCACTCTTTTGCATGCCATTTACTTCCTTTTATGCCCCATTTTAAGCAATAATTTTCTAATACCGCTATTTCTTGTGTATCTAAATCTAGTAATCCTGTTTTTATATAACCAAAAACAGATTCATAAGACCAGTTCTTTGCAAATATTTCTAATAAAGATAATACATATCTTACTAAGATATTGCTTCCTAAATCTTTTTTCTCATCTATAAAAACTGGTATATTATATTGCTCAAAAATTGCTTTACACAAACTTGAATATGTATCTATGTTTTTTGTAATTACAGCCATTTCTTCATATTTGTATCCTTTTTTTGCAAGTTTTGTTATTTGTATTGCAACATTTTCTATTTCAGAATATGGATTACTTGCCAAAAATATTGATAAGTTTTCATTTTGCTTATCGTATTTTTTATAAAAAGGTGATGCCATATTTTCTGCTAAATGTTGTAATTCTTCGGTTTTAAATCTGTATGGAGTATTTAGAAAAATTGGTTTTTCTACTTCTATTTGTTCTTGGTTTGCAATTTCTAAAATCCTTTTTACTGTTTGTTTATTGCTATAAAATGTGTCTATATCCGCATTTGTGTTTTCTTGTAAATTATCTGCACAAATTGTTATTGTAATTTTATGTGATATTCTCATAAGTTTTCTTAAAATTTCATATTCTTGTAAAGTAAATCCCGCAAATTCATCAATATATATATCACAATTTTTAAATTCATTTGATTCTTCTAATTCTTCTGCCAAGAGAGTTAGTCCATCGTTTTCATCAATATATTGGCTTTGAATTGAATTATTATATAAATCATATAAATTTGTAATATCTTCAAGTTTTTTTTGTAGGTATTTATCTTGAGTATTTTTAGTAACTTCTTTTAATGTATCTAGCTGAACTTGATGTTTTTTTAGCTCAGTTAATTGTCTTGATATCATTTCCACATTTTCATCTGATTTGCCTAAAAATGAAAACTTATTGTTTTCCGTTAGTAAAATGTGGTCTATAAGCATTGCCTTGCCTGAACCTGATAAATTTATTCTTGTTTTTTTGCCTACTTCTCCTAAAATTCTATATGCCATACGTACAAACGTAATTACTTCTGCTGAAATCATACTTTGTGAAGAAGATGTTTCAAGTAATTTTTGCTCTGCTGTATATGAAAATTGCTCTGGTGTAATTACTTTTATTTTGTATGGACTTTTTTGTTTTATTTGTTCATTTATTTGATTAAAAATATATGTACTTTTTCCTGTACCTGACGTTCCATATACAATTTGAATACTCAAAACTCTCTCCCCTTTCAATTTGTAAAAATCATTTACTGTTCAAAAAAGAATTATTAGTTGACTAGGCAGACTTTATTTGAAAGGCAAGGGCGCATACGTATTGTATGTAACCGCGTTTCAAATAAAGTCTAACGACGTCAAATGATGATTATTTTTTGAACAAAACTTACGCTTCACGTTTCCAATAGAATAAATACTGCTGTGCCAATCCTGCTAAGTCTCCATATTTTTCTGTCGCTAATTTTTCTATTTGATCTCTTTTTAGTTTTGTTTCGTCTGGTAATTTAAAATATAACTCATTCATAACTCTTCTTACCCAAACATCTACCGGAAATACATCTAAACATTTTAATGTTGAAAATAACATTATACAATCTGCTACTTTAGGTCCAACTCCTGGTAATGTTAATAGAGTCTCTTTTATTTTTTTGCTATCTGTTTCTTGTTCTAATTTTTCTAAATCTATTTGTTTTGATATAACTAATTTTGTTGTATCATATATTCTTTTATCTCTAAATCCTAATCCTAATGCTCTTAAGTCTTCAACACTTGCTTTTGACAATTGTTCTGGTGTTGGAAATGTATAATATTCATTTTCTTTCCATTCAATTTTGTTTCCATATCTTCTTGCCATTCTTTCTATTATGCCTTTTATTCTTGGAATGTTATTGTTAGCTGATATTATAAAAGATATTGTTGTTTCCCATAAATCCTGATTTAGTAATCTTATTCCGTTTCCATAATCAATACTATTTTTTAGTGGTTCATCTATTTTAGATAGTTTATTTTTTATATCGTCATAGTCTCTATCCAAATCAAAATATTGGGTTACTATCTCTTTTATATCTCCATCACAAATACCATCAAATATAATTTGATGGTTTTGTTCTTTTGCATTTAATACATTATTCTTAAAAACTCCCGTATAGCTTCCGTCTAGCTCTTCGTTCCATCTAAAGCATTGCCCACATTCAAATATGTGCTTCAACACAAAGCTTCCGTTGTTTTCTATTTTGTATTGTTGTTCCATTTGACTTTCTCCTTATTCTGTCCGCCACGTCGCCTGCACTTTGAATATATTTTTTCTCGACTAAAGCACGAAAAAATATATGTCAAAGTCGCTGTGGCTACTCTACTACTTATCTACAAGTACTTTAAAGTAGTATTACAAAATATAAAACTACTTTTTCGTAGAGATATCAAAATAGAATTCTACTCCATTATAAAGATTTTGCACGCCATATTCATTTTGATAATTGTTTTGTATAGCCCTTACTATTGATAATCCTATTCCACTTCCACTATTTTCACGATTACGTGAATCATCTACTTTGTAGAATCTTCCCCATATTCTGGTTAAATCCTCCTCAGGTATTTTGTCACCTGTATTAAATACAGTTACTCTTATTTTGTCATTTACATTTTGTATAGTTATTTTTATTTGTTTCTCACCATTAACCTCTTTTGCGTGTTTTATCGCATTTGTGAAATAATTAGTCATTACTTGTTCTATATAGAAATCGTCTGCATACGCATATATAGGTTCCTTTTCGTTAAACATTACTTGAATGTGGTTTTCCTCTAGCATTACATTGCATTTCCTAATAACCTCATTTATTAGTTCCACAACATCAAATTTTTCGTCTGTAAATTCACGTTTTCCATATTCAAGCTTCATTAACTCTAGTAATTGTTTTACTAATACATCCATTTTATTTGACTCATCTAGTATTACTTCTGCATAAAATTTTCTAGACTCATCATCAGTATTTACATTTTCTATTAAGCCTTCTGCATATCCTTGAATTAACGCAATTGGTGTTTTTAGTTCATGTGATACATCTGATATAAACTGCTTCCTCATTTCATCTATTTTAGATTTTTCTTCAATATCCTTTTCAAGCTCACTGTTTGTTTCTCTTAGCTGTTTTATAGTTGCTTCTAGCTTATCTGACATAGTATTTATGTTTCTTCCAAGTTCATTTATTTCATCATCTGAATCATTTATTCTATATTTCTGTTCAAAATCAAGTTTAGCCATTTTCTTTGTAATATCATTTAATTGTAAAATTGGTTTTGTAAATTTACGTGATATTACAGATGCCGCAAAAGCTGATATTAATATAGTTATCACTCCTATTGTGACTAAAGTTGTGTTTGAAATTCTTACACTTTCTTCAATTGGTGCAATAGGAATTCTTATATATAGACTATATCCATTGTCTAATTTTCCATATAGCAAAATATAGTTTAAACTATTACTAGTATCATCTATTTTTCTTATAGTCATTTTTTCGTCACTATATAATAGATTTTTTCGTTCCTCAAAAGGTGTTTTTGTTTTACTTTCAACTGCTGTTATGTTTGACAAAAAATCCTTATTGGTTGAAAATAAAATCAAATCTGTGTCTGCTTTTATTAATATGTCAAAATTGTTTCTAAATGCTACCTTTTTTAATTCAGTTTCCAAACTTATGTCTAGATTTGGCTCCTCATAATAGTCATTTATTTTATTATATAGCTCTTTTATTGTATTTGTTTTACTATATATGTAAAAGTTCTCTAATACCAAACTATTTACAGCTATTAAGCATATTACCAATGCTATAACAACTACACAAAGTGTTAGAAATAGCCTGACTCTTACTGATTTTAATTTCTCTTTTAACATTATTCTACTCCGTTTTATTTAACTTCAAATTTGTAGCCTACGCCTCTCATAGTTTCTATATACTTACCTTTTTTTCCTAACTTGTGTCTTATTTTCTTTATATGGCTATCTATGGTTCTTGAATCTCCATAATAGTCATAATTCCATACATTATTTAATATTTTGTCTCTAGATAATGCAATTCCTTCATTATCTACTAAATATTTTAATAACTCATACTCACGAAGACTCATTTCAACTTGCTTATCGTCTACCTTAACAGTTCTTCCGTCTGGATCTATAACAATACCACCGTAGTCCTTTACCTCTGTTTTATCTCCCATTGTCCTCTTTAGTATTGCTTCAACTCTTGCTACTAAGATTTTAGGACTAAATGGTTTTGCTATATATTCATCTACTCCAAGTTCAAATCCAAATAGTTCATCTTGTTCTTCACCTCTGGCTGTAAGCATTATAATTGGCACTTCTGAACTTTGTCTTATTTGTCTAAGCACTGACCAACCATCAAGTTTTGGCATCATTACATCTAGTAATATAAGGTTAATATGACTTTTGTTTTCTTCATATACTTGAAGTGCTTCTTCTCCATCTCCAGCTTCTAATATACTATAACCTTTTTGTGCCAAAAAGTCTTTTATCAATTTTCTCATTCTTGATTCGTCATCTACTACTAAAACGGTAATATTGTTCATGTGTTTTTCCTCCTAAATATTACATAACTATTATACATTATACAAAGGTTTTATGTCTAGATTGTGAACAAAAAAAGAAAAAATTGCCATTGAAGTTCAATAGCAATTTCATAATTTATAAAAATTATACTATATATTTAATTTCATTGTGTGGGAAGTATTTTCTCATTAAGTCTCTTAAAAATATTTCCGCTTCTTGTCTTACATCTTTGTTATATGTGTATTTTCCTTTTCCTCTACCTGTCATTATTTTCTGATTATATAGGTTTGTTTGTTTTGGAAATGCTTCCTGATTTATCATTCTATGCACATAACTATATGTCATAAATATTATTTCAAAAAACACATCTTTTTTTACTTGTTCTGATAGGTTCTCTGCAAGATATTGAATTAATTCTGTATATTGCTCTTTCCAATCTTCTACCAGAATTACAGGTGCAATCAGAATTCCTAGTTTATATCCTGCATCTTTTAATTTGTTTATTGCTCTTACTCTATTTTCTAATGGTGATGTTCCAATCTCAATTGTTCTAATTATTTCTCTTGGGTTTACGCTCATTCTTACTATTATTTTTCCTTTATGTTCTAGTGGTAAAATTGGATCTACCATATCAAATTTAGTTGGAAATGTTAGTAGTCCTTTTGGATTATCTTTAAAATTTTCAATTGTCCATACTAAATTATTTGTAATTGTATTTTCCAAAATCAAATCACTGTTACTTCCTATTTCAAAGGTCAAGTCTTTTTCTGCCTCATTTGCTACTTTTATTATTTTTCCTAGCATTTGCTCTCTATTAACAAATAGCCTTAAATATGCACACTTGTTATAGTTGCACACTAAATAGCAGTATAAGCACATTGCTATACAGCCTGACGAAGTATATGGAACTAAAAAGTCTGATGTTTTATGATTTGGCACAAATTTATGTGTTTTTCTAACTCCTATTATTAAATTTTGTTTCATTTGTGGAAATTCACTGTTTTGCTTTTTTCTCATTTCTTCTATATTGTTGTGATTTTCTATTTCAATACATTGTATTCTTTTATCTCTATATCTTTTTAAAAGTTCTTTTCCTAGTTCATAATTCTCACTTTCTTTTTCGTAATAAACGGCTTTAGGCAAAAACATATTTAAATCACCTCTAAATATATTCTTGCCTAACATTTAATGATTATTCAGTTTTTATTTTTCAATATATCCGCTTGTTTTTTGAGTATACATTTCGTCTGTTACTGATTTGTATGTTTCTCCTTTGTAGTCATCTGTAAATCCGTTATATGCTTTATATATTTCACCTGTATCAGTATTGTAAACTCTTTCATATCCTAATGTTGCGTCACTTTGTTTTTGGCTCATGATATCATAAGTTGTTTGTCTATTTTCCCATGCTTGCATATATGAGTCAAATGCTGCTTGAATTGAAGCACTTAAAGCTAAAGCTTGTTTTGTTTGCGCATTTCCGTCATCTATCGTCTTTTTTACATAAGCGTCACTAAATTCAATTGAATTTGCTGATTGCAACAAAATATCTTTGTAGTCTATAAACTCATCTTTAGCAGAAGTTATTGACATTATATCATAAACCATATAGTATAGCATATCTGTTCCACCTTGATATTGATTTCCAAAATTTACAATAGATGCCATAAACATACCTTCACCTTGTTTGTCGCTATCTCCTGTAAATGTAGCTCTTAATACTTTGCTATCTAATGCAACACTTTTCATAGATGCTTTAGAAGCAGATTCTTCCAATTTTGTAAAGTTATTAAATTTAGGAAAATTAAATGTACTTAATGTTGGTTCAATTGAATTCATATATGAACCTATCTCACTAAACTTTTTGTAAAATTCTTCTGTTGTTGGCTTTTCAAGAACCACCGCATCCGCAAATACTTTGTACTGGCTGTTATTTCCACTTAGTTTATAGTAATTTTGCCAAAAAGCTTTTCCTTCTGTGCTCTTTAGTAGTGGTTGCATTTTTAACATTAAAAATATTTGATTGTTTGTTTCGTTTGGATCATATACTTTAATTGCATAATACATTCCTGTTCCACCTGTTTCAACTTTCCAGCCTTGTGGTTTTTTCATTGAAAATTCTGCTGTTGAATAATCTTCAAGTGTTAATTGACTTGCTGCATTTGCCACTATTTTAACATTGTTTTGTCCTTTAACTGTTCCTCCATTATTGTTATTTTGCTCTGTATCGTTATTTCTTGTCATTAGATATCCTCCTCCAAATACAAGTATAAAGACTACTACAATAGCTATTATCCAATTCCTCTTGTTTTTATCCATAGTTACCTCTCCTTTTCTTATTTTCTTTATTTATTATACAACAATGTCAATATAAAAATCTAGATTTTATAGTATTTTCACCAATTTTTCCGTGACTATTCGGTAGTTGATTTGCAATTAATTAAGCACTTATCCGGCGATAAGTGCTTTTATTTTTATTCCTTGTTCTGAGAACATTTTCTCATGTTCTGTTTCAATGTTTTCCCAAAAGTCTGGTTCTTTTTGTAAATCTCTTGTCAGTTTTTTAATTTTAAAACCTGCATCTTCAAAGTAATGTATACTCTCTTCAAATAAATTATCGTCATCTGTTTTAAAATAAATTTTTCCACCATTTTTTAAGAATTCTTTGTAGTGTTCAAGTTGTCTAGTATATGTTAATCTTTTTTTGTGATGTTTGCCTCTTGGCCAAGGGTTACAGAAATTTATGTATATTCCTTCAATTGAATCTTGTTTATTTAAAATCAATAAAATTCTTTCAATATCAAAACGAGTAAGTATAATGTTGTCTATATCTCTATTGCCTTGAGTATATACTTCTTCAACTTTTCTTTTTGCCAAACCTAGCATTGGGTCTACTAAATCAATTGCCAAATAGTTATTTTCTGGATGTAAAAATGCTTTTTGTGATATAAATCCACCTTTTCCGCAACCTAGCTCAACAAATAAAGGTTGGTCTGGTCTTGTATATTCATTCTTCCAGTTTCCTATTATTTCTTCTGGATGTTCTCTATAAAATTTACTTTCTTCTAGTTCTTTTCTAGCCCATGGTTTATATCTAATTCTCAATTTCTTCTCCTTTAACAAAATGTCAGTTAGAGCTATAAACTCTAAACTGACAAAAATTTACTTTCTAATTCTGCATTATGATATATTTTTATTGCTTTTGGTATGATTTTTATTTCAAATTTTGTATTTTCTATTGTTTCTCCATCAACATTAAATCTAATTGGTTCTTCTGATGTTACTGTAATATTGTTTGTTTTAAAATGGTTTGTTCTTTTATCTTGTTCAAGTTTTCCTTTTTTTAATTTCAAAAGTAAGTTTATAATTGATGGTAATCTTAGCTTATTTATATAATATACATCAAAATAGTTATCCTCTAAACTTGCTTTTGGAGATATGTTATAGCCTCCACCATAATACCTACCATTACAAATACTAAGTATTGTAAAGTTTCCTTTTTCATCTTTTTCTTGTGATTTGAAGTGTATTTGTTTAAATTTAAAATGTGTAAAAGTGTATAAAATACTTGCAGTGTATAGATTTTTCACTTTAACATTTTTCTTTTTCATTAAAGGTACATTGTTAGCAACTTCTGCATCAATTCCAACACATGCAATATTTAAAAAGTATTTGCCATTTACCACTCCAACATCTGATTCTATCTCTGCTTTGCCAAGCTCTTTTACTGTACGATAAAAGTCATTACCTGAACCTGCTGGTATTATACCGATTTTGTTTTTTGTTCCTACTACCCCATTTAGTACTTCAGATAATGTTCCATCTCCTCCAACAGCATATATAATGTTTTCTTCGTCTTTATAACTTTGTGCTAGTCTAGTGGCATCTCCTTGTGCTAAAGTATAGCATACTTCATATTCTATATGTTCTTGTTTGCACACTTTTTCAATGTTTCCTATTATTTTCATTGCATTACCTTTTGCTGACTCAGGATTAACTATAAATATATACTTCATTTTTTATCACCTATTCTTTTTAATAATAAATCCATTATCTTCTCGGTTAGTACTGTATTTGCTTCTGTCGTATCCATATTTGTCACATCTATTGGTTCTCCAAATTCTATTGTCAAACCTCCAAATGGTCTGTATTTTCCTGTAATTGCAAATGGTATTATTTTTGCATTTGTTTTTTTGGCTAATAATGTAGTTCCTTTTCTTAATGGTAATAGTAATTGATCCGTCTTATTTCTAGTTCCCTCCGGGAATATACCTATCGATTTCTCTTCTTTTAGTAAATTTATTGCATTTTCAAAAGATTCCTTATGCAATTTTCCTACATGTACTGGTAATACCCCGTAAACTCTTAAAAAATGGACCTAATATGCTATTTGTATATACATCTTTTATGAAAAAGTGTATTACTCTTCTAGTACAGCTTCCTACTAATACTGGGTCTGGATATGCTTTATGATTTCCTGCCAAAATTATTGGTCCCTCTTTTGGTATTGCTTGTTTATTTATTACCTTAGGTTGATATATAATTTTTAATAATACTATCGCCAGTGGTCTTAAAAATTTGTAATTCCACTCTGGTACTTTTTTCATTTATACATCCCTTTCACTAATCATTACTACACATATGCTTTCTTGTAACTTCAAGTAGGTCTAAAGGTGTGAAACCTACTATTTGAATTTTTGAACGGTCTTTTTTTACGTGTTCTTCTAATATTTCTAGTATTTTTTGTTTTGTTTCTTTTTTCTCCATATCTATGTAATCTATAATTACAATTCCGCCGATATCTCTTAATCGTAGTTGTTTTGCAATTTCAATAGTTGCCTCTTTATTAACTGTAAATACTGTTTGTTCTAAATCTTTGTTACCTACATACTTACCTGAATTTACATCAATTGCTGTTAATGCTTCTGTTTTATCAATAGTTATAAAACCTCCACATTTTAACCAGATTTTACGATTATTTGATTTTTCTATTTGGTCTTCTATGTCATATATATTTAGCACATTTTCATTTTGTTTTAACTCTAATTTTACCTTTGATTCAAGACCTGTATCTTGTAAGAATTTTTGAACGTATTTATTTATTTCTACATTGTTAGTTATTATTCTTTGTAAATCTTGATCTATAATATCAGTTAATATTTTTTCTACAATTCCATTGTTTGAATATAGAGCTACTGGATTAAAGTTACTTGATTTTTCGAGAGTCTTGGCCTTTTTAATTATTTCATTATATTGTTGTATAACTCCCTCTATATCCTTTTGTATTAGTTCTTTTTCTTTACCTTCTGCTGAAGTTCTTATAATAAGTCCAAAGCCTTGTGATAAAACACTTTTAGCTAAGTCAGTAAGCCTTTTTCTTTCTTGGTCTTTTTCTATTTTTTTAGAAATTGTAATGAATTCTGAGTTCGGCATTAACACTACAAATCTGCCTGGAATAGTAACATGTGTAGAAACCCTTGCACCTTTTTTATTTGTGCTATCTCTTTTTACTTGCACTAATATTGGCATTCCTGTATGTATATAATTTTTTATATTATATTTGCTTAACGTTTCATTTTTATTACCTGTTTCATTGCTTACTTTTGGAATAATATCCTTTATATGTATGAAAGTATTCTTTTCTACTCCAATATCAACAAAAGCAGCTTGCATACCAACTAGTACATTTTCTACTTTTCCTAAATATATATTTCCCTCTAGTCTCTTTTGCTCTGGTCTTTCCTCGTATTTTTCAACTAGTTTTCCATTTTCTACTAGAGCAACTATTTTATTGTTTTGCTTGTCTTGACTAATTATTACCTCTTGCATACTTTCCCTTTCTATAGCTGTTAATTAAACTTATTCATTGCATTATCTATTCCGTGTTCAATATAATAAATAGTTGCATCTGCAGCCCTATTTATTCCCTCTTCTAATGCTTTATATTTTTCTTCATCTAATTTTCCTATAACATAATCAATTGTATCATATTCATCCACTGGCTTACCAATTCCAACTCTAATCCTTGGAAAGTCTTCTGATACAAGTTCATGTACTACAGACTTTGCTCCATTATGTGTTCCTGGTCCACCTTTTTTTCTTATTTTGATATTTCCTACTGAAACGTCCATATCATCATATATAACTATTACATTTTCCAATGGTATTTTGTAAAAGTCCACAAATGGTTTTATGGATTGACCACTTAGATTCATATACGTTTGTGGTTTTAATAAAATAACCTTTTCGTCTTTTATAATCCCACTTCCATATAAACCATTAAATTTTGTTCTTGAAATATCAATTTCACATTTTCTTGCTATTTTATTAATTACGTCAAATCCCATATTATGCCTTGTGTAGCTATACTCTGGCTCAGGATTTCCTAGTCCTACTATTAAATACATTTAATTTTCCTCTTTAATTTAATATCATTTCATAATATCTAGCATGTGTGGTAGAATCTCTCAACTCCTCTTTTTCAACAAAACCGTTTTTTAAATAAAAATTAATTGCTCTACCTAAGCTTTCATAAGTTCCTAATTGTAACTTCTCTAAATTGAGAGTTTGGATTGCAAAACTAAATACTTCATCTAATAACTGCTTTGCTAATCCTTTGCCTCTATATTCTGTATCACAACAAACATTTTCAATTCTGCCAACACTGTCTTCCAACTTCTTAAGCATCATTGTCGCTAGTATTTTGCCTTCTTGCTCTATATACCATATGTATAAATTCTCGTCATTGTAGTTTTTTTCTAAATAGTTCTTGCTAAAAATTTCAAAGCCGATTTTCTACAACCATAATTTGATTAGTTAAACTTTTTATTGCTTTTTCTAATTGAGCATTTTCTTCATATCTTTTTACAATATAGTTTTCCATTTATTACATCATCCCTTTTTACATATTTTAGTGTACTAAATTAAATCTATAATTTTTTTCATGTTTTTTACTTAATTTTTTTATTTCTTCTAAAGTTCTTTTTGAATTATTATGATCTAAATAATGAAATGTGTTTTCTATAGTGTTTTTATATTTTTCTTCTATTTGGCAATTATTTTTTATGTAAAAAATAATTTTGTTTACTATATCGTCTTCATCTTTAATCAATTCTCCAAATCCATCTTTTCCATAGTCAAAATAGCCTCTATTATAATGTGCTGTAAAGAATTTTTCTTGGTCAAATTGATAATATATAATTGGTTTTTGTAAAAATGCTACATCAAAATGTGTGCTTGAATAGTCTGTAATAAATAATGCACATTCTTTAAATAATGTAGAGTATCTTATATCTTTGGTTGATAAAACCTCTACGTTTTCATTTTGTAAATTTAAAAAGCTTTGCTTATATTTTTCTGATGCTGGATGTAACAAAAACTGAATTTTGTATCCATATTTTTTTATTTCATCTAATATTTCTTTTTTGTTTAATAAGCTTTGATATTTTTTATAAAACTCTGACTCCTCTAGTGAGTTTTCTTTGTCATTTGAGTATTCTACATTTTCTAAAAACGCTCTCCAAGTAGGTGCTATTAAAATTATCTTTTTTCTTTCATCTTTTAGTCTATCAAACCTAGCAAGTCCAGTACATACAATTGCATTTTTATCATACATATAGTTTTGTGCTATATCCTCATATTCTGGCTTTGTAGTTGTAATAAATAAATCTGCTATAATGTGCTCTCTGTTCAAAAAGTTATGGACATCATTCATTATAACTCCATGTTGTAAAAATACAAATTGTTTATTTATTTTATCTTTATAAACTGACATTTCTTGTTCATTAAATGGATTAAATACTCTGTCATAATAACTAGCATGTGATGACATTATCATTTTGCTATTTATGTATTTTAATTTATGCTTTAAAGACCCATATTTTAGCACTTTTCCAGCTTTGCTAATATCTTTAAAATTAGGGGAATTTTTATCTAACACGAAATACGTGTATTTACTAAAATTTTTGTCTTCTTGATTTATGTATCTAAACAATTGCTCTGCATTATCGTCTCCATACATAATTCTGTCATTTAATAAATAATATTTTTCTCCTGTTTTAAACAAATTTAGAATATACCATTTGTGATATAATTTTCTAGCTTTAAATATTTTAGATAATTCATATTTAAGTTTTCCAAATACTTTGTATTTTGTCACAGTAAATGTTGCCGTTTCACCGTCTATAGCTAGAGTAGAGCCTTTTATAAAAACTTTATATGGTATTTCTAGTTCATTTATTTTTTGGTCTTTGTTGTCTAAGAATTCTACATCTTCAAACTTTTGGTTATTATCCTCTAAGATAAATTTGTATATATTTTCGGTGTCAATTTTTATATTTAAAGTAAGTTTATTATAATTCACTTCTTGTGAAAATGAATATGTTTGAACATCAAAATCATAGTTTTGATGTTCAGTTTTTAAATATGCTTTTATATTATGAGTTTCATTATTTGTTTTATATAAAATCTCAATGTTTGCAATTCTATCTTCAACAATTTTAACATTAACTAAATTAACACTTTTTTTCATAAATACAATTTCCTTTATATTTCTGATTTTAGCTTATTCCAAATCTCATTTGTTTTTAAATATTCATTATAATGTTTTTTTACATTTTTGTCATACTTAGTTAAGTCTTCTAGCAATACATTACAATCTTCATTTTCAAATAATTTATTTACTTCTATAATTCCTGTTTTTAATTTTTCGTATGTCTCTTGAATTTTCTCTTTATATATTTCTTTATGTGTTATGTATTGAAATAGTGGTTTATATTTAATCCAGCCTCTTGAAGCTTGAATAAATCTCTTAGCAATTTGTTCATCTTCAACTTTTATTTTTCTTAAAGTTTTTGGGTATTTTTCCCTTAATATATTTGTATATTTTAAAAATCCATCATGGAAATGATAAACAGGTACTCTTACTACCTTTGAGTCATTTAATTTAGTAGAAAAGAATGTGTCTTCTCCTCTTGCACCTTCTGGATTATAAAATGCTGGTATTTTATCAATATGTTTTAGGTTTAAACATAAGGTAGAACCTGCAACCCATTTTCCTATTCCATCACTTTCAAGTTCATATGCTCCTTCTCCATTACTAATTTCATTATTTGCATATGTAACTCCATTATATTTTGTAAATTTTTCTTTTATTGAATCCCATGAAATTATATCATTACTAATTGCTTCTATGTATTGCCTAAATAGGCTTTCGTCAACATCTTCATTTAGTTCAACATATGGAATAGGTGATATATATCCACAATGATATCCTATTGTTACATCTGCATCCTGTATATAGTTATAATGCATACGTACATTATCTTGCTGTTTCCATGTAATTTCTTTTGCACCTTCATCTTTTATACAAGCTACAGGATATTCATCATCATCCCAAAATAGCAAATAGTCCATACCTCTTAATAGTGCATAATACATTAAAGTGTTTCTTCCTTTTGCATGTCCATGTCCAAAAAACAATTCTGCTTCTTCCTTAGTTAGCCTTTCTCTTCCTATTAACCTTTTTTTCATTTCTTCAATGTCTTCTGGAGTAATATATTTAATTTTTATATCTTTATATACATTCGGCATTAAGCCATAAAAATCAACCCTTGTTGTATATTGATACCCTAAATCAAATAAAACAAAGGCTGTTAGTTCAACTTTGTCATCTAAATCTTTAAATTGGTTTACTAATTGTTCATAAGTATTATTTATTACTTTACATACATTAGGTCTTCCTGTTACAAAACCCAACCCAAATTGAATCGTCTTGCCCATGCTCTTCTCCTTAACATTCGTACTATAAAATCACAAAATCTAACTATAAAATTATATCATATTTTGCGTTCTGTGTCAATTTCTAGTTTTTGTTGATTTATAGCACTTTGCAAGTACTTTAACATTGATTTTTTAAGCTTTAATTATTTAATTCATAAATTAAATTTTCATAAGCTTTCTGTGACAGTTCATTATTGTATTTCTCGTCAACATATTTTTCTAATATCCAGTTATGTATTGCTCCTTCATATTCATTTATTTTAATTCCATCCAATTTCTGTTCTAATATATGCACATCTGGATTTAAAATATCGTTTGTTCCTGTATATACAACTATATTCTTTAAATCCTCTAGCTTTCCATAAATTGGGCTTACTAGATAATTTGTTGTATTTTCTTCTGTTTTTGCATAAACTATTCCCACTATTTTTAGAATGTTTTTGTTTAATTTTGTATCTCTTTTTTGAACTTCATCTATTTCTTTATTTGACATAGTTACATCTAACCATGGTGAAATTAGAATTGTTTTGCTTGGCTGTACAAGCTTATCTTCTGCTATTTTTTGTACAAGTGATAGACTCATTCCTGCTCCTGCTGAGTCTCCCATTAGTATTAAGTTTTCTTGTTTAACTTTTTCTAATATTTTTTCATATAGTGGTAAAACCATATTAAATGCATCTTCATAGTTATACTGTGGTGCTAAAGGGTAATCTGGCACTATTATAGTAGCATTTGTGTCTTTTATTACTTCATTGAAAAATAGCCAATGTTCCTGTTCGATTTCTCCAACATAAGCTCCACCATGTAAATACAATATCACTTTGTTTGATTTCTCAGTCTTTGGTGTAAGAACAAATACTTTCCTTTTTGCAAATTTTTCTTCAGCCATATTATAGTTTTTCTCTTCACTTGGTTTAGCTTCTATGTTGCCACTAAGCCAATAAATTGCTCCAATTAACGCTCCTAGCAATATAGCTATAAATATTATTACAATTACTTTTATTACTTTCTTCATATTCTGCTTCCCAACTATTTTATATGTGGAATTTTCTTTTAAATGTCTCCTTAAATGTCACTCCATTTTTTACTTTTTGTTTTCTTTGTTTAATTATATTCATTAGTGGTGAACTATCAATTTTAGGATATAATTCATTTGCCTCTTTTGCATAAATGTCATTTGTTATGATTTTAGTTTTAATTCCTTGCTTTTCTAAGAATTCTGCAAAGCTTTTTTCAATATCATTTTCTTGTAAAATAGATCCCACTGAAAACACAATATTGTCTTTATATGAGCATATCGTGCATTTTATTTTTTCTGCTTTTTCCGGTGCAATTATAAAAAAGAAATTTTGTATATATTGCTCATATTCTGGCAGAAAGTTCACTTTTCCTAAGTTTGAAAATGTTGTGGTTGTGTATTTTTGTATTTCTCCATATACTAATTTCAATATCAATTTTTTTATAAAAAGTGGTATTATTCTTATAAGTATTTGATTGCCCAGCTTAACATTATGTGCCATAGTTTTAGCTAAGCTTTCTTTTTGTAAGTTATCGTGGAAGAATTCTCTTACATATTCTAATATCGCTTCAAAATTATTCAAATCTATTTTTTCTGCTTCTGCAACAACAGTCATATATGTAAAAAAGTTTGTTATTGTATTAGATGGAAAAAACTTTTTCAAATTTACTGGTATACATACTTTTATACTCTTTTTATCTTTAGTTTTCTTTTGTTGTTGATATATACAATATATTAGTACAGCTGTAAAATACTCAGTTACTGTAACCTTTAGACTTCTACAGGTTTTAATTATTGGTTTTAAGTCTATAAATACTTGAGTAGTCCCTGCTTGATATGGCAATAATTTTTTGCCTTTTAAAATGTATGCTCTTCCTGTATTGTCTTTGAAATGTAAGCTTTTGTCATAATTTTTCAAATAACTATCTTCTATGTCTTGCACTTGTAACTGTATTTGTTTTGCTGAAAATTTTTCATTAAAATCATGACATAAATTCAAATATTCATATACTATTGTTTTTACAAATTCTGTAGCTGTTGTGCCATCTGTTAAGGCATGAAACACTTCTACATTTATTTTTTTGTTGTAATAAGAAACTCTAAATAAGTATCCATTGTTTGTTCTATAACCTATATATCTACAAGGATACCTATCCTCTGGATACACTATAATTTCTCTATTGTTTTCCTCTAAATAATACCAAAAAAATCCTGTTCTTAGTCTAACTTTAAAATTTGCAAAAGTAGATAATGCCTTTTCTGTTGCCTTCTTTAATTTTTTTGGATCTATAGTTTCTGTTAACACAACAGATACACGAAATATTGTGCTAAACCTTTTTGTTGATATTATCGGAAATAATTTTGCTGAATTATCTAATTTTCTCCATTTTACCTTTTGATTATTACTCATAAAATCCCCTTTAAAATAGCTCTTCTAATTTGTATTCTTTTTCTAATTTATCATTTAGATATAGCTTTGTAACTAGTTCTAATTCTTTTAAGCTTTCATCTGAAATATTAAATGAAAATATTTTTTTTGCATCTGCTAATACTATATATTGGATTGCAGTTCTAGTTGAATCTGATATTTGTATTGCACTTTTGTCTATTTTACCACATGCTGTGCATTTCAAACAATTATCTTTTAAACTAAAATAGTTCAATTCTTCTTGCGCTTTGCAATTGCCACATTTTCTTATCTCTGGCATAAAACCAAGTAAACTACAAAGTCTTAGTTTAAATACTGATATTACGAAGTCCAAGTTTTTTTCTTCTTCTGATATCATGTATAAAGTGTTTAAGTATAATTGCAAAATTTTATATGTATTTTGATTTTCATCTGTTACATCATTTATTATTTTTGTAATGTATGAAGCATATTTAAGCTTGTCTAAATCTGTGCGAATATTATAAAAAACTTCAATTGTGTCACATGAGTTCATATGATAACTGTTACTACTTTGATATAGCAAATATTCTCCAAAGCACAAAAATTGAGTGCCTGACATTAAAAGGCTTTTTGGTCTTCTAGCCCCTTTTGCCGCACACCCAATTTTACCATTTGGAGTAAGTATAGTTACCATTTTATCAAAATCATTCATGTTACTTTCTGAAAGGATTATCCCCTTCGTTTTTAATATTCCCATATTGTGTTTCCTCTACATTTTTAGCTATATCTTGCTTTGCATTTTTTTCTATATTTTCTACTTGCATTAGTTCCATAAATGTGTCAATGTTTCCTGTTTGTTTAAAAGTATTCCATGCTAGGTCTTTAATTTGCTTTTCCATCATTTACACATCATCTCCTGTTCTAGAAGTTTTACTTCTAACCTTATCTTTCGCTTCTTCTTAAATTTTATACTGGTATAATTTGTAAAACTAGTCTGTATTTTTAAATAGTTTTACAAATTTATCATTATTTATCCAGTCTTCGCGTACTTTTACCCACAATTGTAAATTAACTTTATCTTGTAGTTCTTTTTCTAAATCTTCTCTTGCATAAGTTCCAATTTTTTTAAGCATAGCACCATTTTTTCCAATGATTATACCTTTGTGCGAATCTCTTAAGCAATAAATTGTAGCTTCTATATTGAAAATTGGCTCATTATCTCTTGTTTTACCTCTTTTCATTTTTTCAACTTCTACAAATATTCCGTGTGGCACTTCGTCTTGTAAAAGTTTTAAAGCCTTTTCACGAATTGTTTCAGAAGCTATATCTCTTAAAGTTTGGTCTGTATATTCATCTATATCATAATATGCAGGACCTTCTTTAAGGTTCTTTTCGATTTCTTCAAGTATAACTTCTGTGTCTTTTGCTTTTAAAGCAGAAATTGGAATAATAGCTTTAAAATTATACTCATCTTTAAATGTTTCTATTAGCTTAAAAACTTGCTCTTTTTTAACCAAATCGATTTTATTTATTATCAAAATTGTATTAGCCTTCGCTTCTTTAATTTTGTCTAAAATCATTTGGTCACCTTTGCCAATTCCATCTGAAGTAGCTTCCACAACAAATAAAAGGACATCTGCATCTGGAATACTGCCCCAAGCTGTGTCATTCATAGTGTTACCTAATTTTGATTTTGGTTTATGAATTCCTGGTGTATCTGTGAATATTATTTGTGAGTTTTCTCTATTTACTATTGCTTTAATAGCTGTTCTTGTAGTTTGTGGTTTATTAACAACTACAGCTACTTTTTGACCAACCATATCATTTAATATGCTTGATTTTCCGACATTTGTTCTTCCAACAATTGCTACAAATCCTGATTTAAATTTTTCCATATCTTCTCCTAATATAATTATATTTTTTTACTATTTCCGTACATAGAAATTATATGTGCCACTTGCAACTGATACACATACAATTTCTTTCGCAGTGCAGTCTGACAGTTGCAAGTGATACATATAATTTCTAATTTGAAACTAATATAATCTTTTAGCTATTTATTATAGCAAAATTATATTACTATTATAATACAAATTTTGTAGAAAAATGTAAACAAATTTACACTTTTTTTCTACTATTTTTACTTGACAAATTTATATTTTTCTTTTTTAGAATAATGAGTATGTAATAATTTATGAGCTAATTCTCCATTAGGCTCTCCTAAAAATTCTTTGTAAATTTGCTTCAATACAGGATTTTCATGTGATTTTCTAATAACGCTTTTTTCATCAATTGAATACATTGCTTCAGCACGTTTTTTATGTATATCGACCTCTTCTTGAATTTTAGCATTTTTTATAGGTTGACCTCCACCTGTAATACATCCACCTGGGCAAGCCATAATTTCAACAAATTGATAATCTGCTTTGCCAGATTTTATCTCTTCCATAATAGTTTGTGCATTTGCTAATCCATGTGCTACTGCAACTTTTACTTCTTTATCTCCAATCTCTATTTCGGCTCTTTTTATTCCACTTTCTCCTCTTACTTGTTCAAATGCAATTTTATCTAAAGGTTTTCCTGTTACAATTTCAGAAACACTTCTAAGAGCCGCTTCCATAACACCACCAGTTACTCCAAAAATAGCTGCTGCACCAGTTGCTTCTCCCATTGGGTCATCAAATTTAGCATCTTCTAGATTTACAAAATCTATTTTAGCCTGTTTAATCATTCTTGCAAGTTCTCTTGTAGTAATAACTGCATCAACATCTTGCTTCATTTCTTCTCTTTGTCTTTCATATTTTTTTGCAATGCATGGCATCACAGACACTACAAACATTTTGCTTGGATCAATTCCTTCTTTTTTAGCATAATATGTTTTTAATAATGCTCCAAACATTTCATGTGGTGATTTGCAACTAGATAAATGTCCTATATTTTCTGGATAATTCATTTCAATATATTTTACCCAGCCAGGGCAACATGAAGTTATCATTGGTAAGTTGTCATTATTTTGTAGTCTTTTTATGAATTCTGTTCCTTCTTCAACAATTGTAAAATCTGCCCCAGTATTTGTGTCAAATACTTTATCAAATCCCATTTGTTTTAATGCATTTACCATTTTCCCTTCTACATTTGTACCTATTGGCATTCCAAATTCTTCTCCTAATGCAACTCTTACAGAAGGAGCTGTTTGCACTATTACATATGTATTTTTATCATTTATTTTGTCCCATACAATTTGTGTAGAGTCTTTTTCCCTTAAGGCTCCTGTTGGGCACACCTCTATACATTGACCACAAAAAGTACAATTCACATCATTTAAACTATTGTGTCCAGCTGTTGAAACACATGAATTAAATCCTCTTTCTGTTACACTTATAGCACCTATTTTTTGTACTTTATTGCACATTGAAACACATCTTCTACATAATATGCATTTATTAGGATCACGTACAATAGATGGAGATTTATCGTCTATTTCATATGTGTTTTTTGTTCCCTCATATACAGTTTTCTCCTTATCAAATTGTTTTATAAGGTCTTGTAATTCACAATTTTCTTTTCTTACACAATTATCACAGTCTTGATGATGGTTAGATAATATTAAGTCTAACATAGTTTTTCTAGCTTCTAAAACTTCTGGTGTTTTGGTGTGTACAACCATACCCTCTTCTACCTTTTGAATACAAGAAGTAGCAAAGCCTCTTTTACCTTCCACTTCTACAAGGCACATTCTACAATCTCCAATTTCATTTATTTCTTTTAGATAGCATAATGTTGGAATATCTATATTTAATTTTGCTGCAGCTTGTAAAATTGTTGTACCTTCTGGTACTTCTATGTTTCTACCATCTATTGTTAGGTTTATCATATCTATTATCCTTCCTATAGGTATATTAAGTTGAAATCTATTTTTCAACCACTTCCTATTTCACGTTTTTATTTTTAATATACTCTCTTCCTTTAAACTCTTCTCTTAAAATGTCCATCATTATTGCATCATAGTATTTACCATTCACAAACTTACCTTGTCTTTCTCTTCCCATTTCTTTAAATCCGCACTTTCTATAACATGCTTTTGCTCTTTCATTACAATCTAAAACAGTAAGATTAATACTATTTAAGTTCATGTAATTAAATCCAAAATCTAAAATTAAATTGATTGCTTCTGCTCCATAGCCTTTGCTTCTGTACTCACTTCTGCCTATAAAAATTCCTAAAGTTGCTTTACTATCTGTTCTATCAATCTTTTCTAGTGAAACTGTACCAACCATAACATCATCTTTCAAATCAACAATTACAAATGTTGATTCTGGATTTGCATTCTTTTCTAAAAATTCTTTTTCTCCACTCAAGCTTATCATTTGAGCAGTTCTTCCAATATAATCAGTTACTTCAAAATCATTCATCCATTCTGTAAATTGTTCCACATCTTCTGCATTTCTTGGAGACAAATATATTCTCTCTCCAACCAACTTTTTAAAATATTTCATAATTTCGTCCTCCTTTTTTATTATTCCTTATAAATTCTCAAAAGAATAGCTTTTATTATTATCAATTTCAATTTAAAGTGGTATATTACGAGGAAAACAAGCAAAAAATCTTGAAACTATACGAGTGTATGTTGAAAGATTTTTTGCGCAGTTTGACAAAGTAAGATGCTGCTTTAAATTGAAATTAAACAATTGCGTGGAATGGGCAAACATTTAAGCAAGTCCCACACTTAATACACTTCTCCTCGTTAATATGATGTGTTTTACCTGGCTCTCCTGTAATTGCTCCAACTGGGCAATTACGACTACATTTTGTACATCCTCTACACTTTTCAGGATCAATTTGTATTTTTGCTAATGCTTTACATTCTCCTGTTCTGCATTTCTTCTCTTCTATATGCTCTAAGTATTCTTCTCTAAAATACTTTAGTGTTGAAATTACTGGATTTGGTGCTGATTGTCCTAATCCACATACCGAAGTCTTTGGTATAATTTTCGCCAATTCTTCTAATTTTTCTAAGTCTTGTTTTGTTGCTTCTCCATTAGTTATTTTCTCTAGTATTTCAAGCATTCTTTTAGTTCCAATTCTGCATGGTGTACACTTTCCACAAGACTCATCCACAGTAAATTCTAAGTAGAACTTAGCAATGTTTACCATACATTTTGTATCATCCATTACTATAAGTCCTCCTGAACCCATCATTGAACCTATTTGTTTTAATGATTCATAATCTATTGGTGTATCTAAATGCTCTTTTGGAATACATCCACCTGATGGGCCGCCAGTTTGTGCAGCTTTAAACTCTCTGCTGTTTGGTATTCCTCCACCAATATCATAAACAATTTCTCTTAAGGTTGTTCCCATTGGAACCTCAACTAACCCAATATTTACAACATTTCCACCTAACGCAAATACTTTTGTTCCTTTTGAGGTTTCTGTCCCAATACTTGAATACCATTCTGCTCCATTTAATATTATTCTCGTTATATTCGCATAAGTTTCAACATTATTTATTAATGTTGGTTTACCCCATAAACCTGAATTTGCAGGATATGGTGGTTTTAATCTTGGTTGACCACGTTTTCCTTCAATAGATTCTAAAAGTGCTGTTTCTTCTCCACATACAAATGCTCCTGCACCTAATCTAATATCTACATCAAAGCTGAAGTCTGTTCCAAATATATTTTTTCCAAGTAGCCCATAATCTCTTGCTTGTTTTATTGCTACTCTAAATCTATCTACTGCAATTGGATATTCAGCTCTTACATAAATATACCCTTGATTTGCTCCAATTGCATAACCGGCAATTATCATTGCCTCTAATACAGAATGTGGATCTCCTTCTAAAATACTTCTGTCCATAAATGCACCTGGGTCACCTTCGTCTGCATTACATACCACATATTTTTGTTCTGATTCTACTGCCTTAGTTAATGCCCATTTCTTACCTGTCGGAAATCCTGCTCCACCTCGTCCTCTTAGTCCAGAATCTTCTATTGTTTTAATTACTTCATCTGGTATCATTTCTAAAAGTACTTTTTCTAATGCTTTGTATCCATCAAAAGCTATGTATTCATCAATATTTTCAGGGTCAATTTTTCCACTGTTTTGAAGAGCAATTCTTTTTTGTTTTTTATAAAAAGTCAAGTCGTCTAGTTTGTTTACTCTAGTTCCATCAATGTCTTTGCATAATAGTCTTTCAACTATTTCACCATCTATAATGTGCTTTTGTATAATTTCTTCACAGTCTTCTGGCTTTACCATTGCATAAAATGTGTCTTCTGGTCTAATGATTACTATTGGTCCTTTGGCACATAACCCAAAACATCCTGTTTGAATTACACGTACATTTTCTAAATTTTTTTCTTTTACTATTCTTTTAAAATTCTCTATAACTTGTGTAGATTTTGAAGATATACATCCTGTTCCATGGCATACTAAAATATGTTTTTCTCTTCCTCCAACTGATGTATCTACTCTAATATTTAGTTCTTTTCGCTTTTCTTCTCTTATTTTTCTTATCTCTTCTAAAGTTTTCAAATCATTACTCCTTTCCTATTTGGTCATCAATTCATCTAAAACTTCATCAAGTTTTTTTACAGTAGCTCTTCCATAAACTTCTCCATTCACGGTAAATACTGGTGCTATTCCACATGCACCTAAACAACGAGTGCTATCAATTGAAAACTTTCCGTCTTCTGTTGTTTCTCCTTCTTTAATGCCTAATCTTTCTTTTAATCTATTCATTAGTTTCTCTGAACCTTTTACAAAACATGCTGTTCCTAAGCATACTGAAATTGCATATTTTCCCTTTGGTTTTAATGTGAATCTAGAATAAAAAGTAATTACTCCATAAATTTCTGCCATTGGAATATTTAAGTATTCTGATATTTCATTTTGTGCAATTTGTGGAATATATCCATATTTTACTTGCACATCATTTAATATTGGTACTAAATTATCTTTGGCAGTTGTATATTGCTCTAGAATTTTTTTTACTTCTTGCTTTAATTTTTGTTCTACACAATTCATTGGATAAAAGTCCCCCTTGTATATTTGTATTTTACTTTTACGAGTTTATTATATCAAACCGTTAGTTTTTATACAACAAAATACGACAAAAAAGCTCACCCTATGATAAATTTATTTTATCATAGAGGAGCTTCTTAATTATTTAAAACTAATTTTACTATTTATTGGGCAGATTTGAATGAAAGTTTTTCCGTCGTTTACTTTTATTTCGTTTCCTTCTAAATCTTTATATACTGTTTGGCTGCTTCTTGAAGTTTTATAGCATTTAATTGGTATATATTTTCCATTTGTAATGTAATATCCGTCTAATGTTTTCACATTATCTAATGTTTGTCTTCCTTTTCCACTGCCATCATCCAAAGTAGTATTTTTACATTTTGTTATAATAATATTTTTTGTTTTTACTGTATTTTTTGTATTCCAGTCTGTTTGTTTTTTATCTCTTGAATACCTAACATATTCTTTGCTCTCTTCGTCATATTCATATCTTACTGTGTTATATGCTGAATATGGAATTGTAACTGTATTTGCTAGGTTCGTAATCTTTCCTTCTGTTTCACCTTCAGCTGGTTCTTCTCTTTTATCTGGCAAATTTACTTCGTCAACTACATAGTTAAGTACTGTTTTTTTGCTAGTTGTAGTTCTAAATTCCTTGTTTTCGATAAGTTTTGTTAGCTTAGCAGTTGAAGTTACAGCGTTATGTGGAGCATATCTACTGCTATCTCTCCAAAAGTCTGTTGCACTTTCATATATTCCATTTATATCATCAACTTTTAATTTTGTAATATCTGCTTTTGCTTGTGGACTTTGTCCATAATGAACACAAATTGCATCATTTTCTAGCATATAATCTAGATAATAATGTCTAACACTTCTTAATGGTCCGATTTTGCTTATGTCTTTATTTTTTATTACCGCCATTAATCTGGTTTCTCCACCTTCAACAATCATTTCATATACTAAATCTGCTTGTTCCAAACCTGCTTGTGGCATTGCATTTATATTATTATCTATCATAAATGCAAGTGGTCTTTCTGTTCCTGCAAAAGTTTTAGGTTTTAATTCTTTCTTTGGAGCTTCTGTTTTTGTTTTATTTTCTGTACTTCCAACTTCTTGACTATTTTTAAACTTTTCAATTCCTAACCATACACTTACTACTAATATTGCTAATAACAATAATACGATTATTGGTTTTACACTTTTTTTAGATTTTTTTCTTGCCATTTGAAAACATCTCCTTTTTAAACAATTGCCATTGCTATTCCATATAGCACAAGTACTAATACAGTGGCAAAGCATCCACTAAATATTATTTCTGATAATTTATGTTCTTTTGCTGCAATTCTGCTTTCAGCTAGTAAAATAGCAGTTACTAATGATAACATTAAAATCACTATATTATCTGTTAATAGCCAAATCAATGTGTTTGCTGCAAATCCAATAGCTGCGTGCCCACTTGGGACAAATTTTGAATTTAATCCTTTATGTTTATTAGATTTTGCATAAGCAACTAATGCTAGTGCTGCAATCATTACAATTACCATAATAGCAAATGATAAATGTACTGGATTACTTGTTACATTTTTTAAAAATGCTAATCCTATATCTGCTATTTTATCAAAGAATAAGAAGTATGCTACTATTATTGCATTTATAGTAGTTATTACTACTCCTCCCGCTGCAACGTCTTTAGCTATTTTTGCTTTTGGATGATATACATCAACATATAGGTCTACAACTGTTTCAATTGCTGTATTTACCATTTCTGCAAATATGATAAGCACTATGGTAAATAAAAAACATAAAAATTCTGCGCGGTTTAAATTAAAAAATAAGCTAACAATTACTACAATTACTGCAATTATTAATTGTTTTTGTATATTACCTTGTGTGGTTGTTGCATATATTATTCCATTAAATGCATTTTTCCAAGCATCTATAAAATTATGATTTTTTAGTTCCTTGTTTTCTTTTTTCATTATTCTCCCCTTGTTATATTTAATTGAGACAAAACATTTTCCTCTTTTTCTCTCATTTGAGCTTTTTCCTCTTTCTCCATATGGTCATAACCTCTTAGGTGATAAAATCCATGAACAAGCATATATGCAAATTCTCTTTCAAAACTATGTTCATATTCTTTTGCTTGTTCCTCCACTCTTTCAATAGAAATTATGATATCACCCATTATATCTTGTAATGTTTCTACTTGAGTGTCAGCTGTCTCGTCAACAAGTTTGTCCAATTCATCTTTTTCAAACATAGGAAAAGAAAGTACATCTGTCTCTTTATCTATATTTCTATATTCCTTATTTATTTCACGTATATTTTTAGGATCTGTTAATGTAACACAAATATATAAAGAGGTAGGATTTATATGCTCTACCTCAAAACATTTTTGTATTACTTTTTCAATTATAGCCTCTAGCTCTTCATTTTGTTGGATATCTTTCCAAACAATTTCTGTTACTGAATTCATTATATTTTCCTTCTATCTAAATTATGCATTAACAACCTTTTTAGGTCTACCTCTTCTCTTAACTTTTTTTGGTCCTTTAGTGTAAGCACCTTCTGAGATAAATGAATTTTTCAAGTTTTTCATAGCATCTAATTCTACCAATTTTGCACAGTAAAATTGAATAATTTTATAATATCTATTTGGCTCTTTTCTTAATTTTTTCAAATCGTTTCTTAAGAATAAAACTTGTTTATCTTTAGAATATTCAATATAATTTTTCTCTTTTCCTTTTTGAATTGCTTGATATTGTTTGTAAAAGTCTTTATATGCTTCCCTTTCTGCTGGTTTCTCCCAATATACTTTAGTAGATTGTAATTTTACATTATATTCTTCTATTAAAGTAATAAGTAATGAATATGCTTTTTCTTGTTTTCTAATTACTTTTGTATCCACTATTAAACTTCTAACATCATTTAATAGTTTTTCATAACATTGTTCTGCTACTATAAGTGGTAAACTATGTGTAAATAACTTTCTACTCAAACTTAATAATATCATATTTTTTTCAATGGTATCATTTTGATCTAGTTTACCAACTGTAAATCTTTCAAAACTTTGATAATCCTCAAGTATTTCTTTATACACTTTATTATCTGGATCTTGTTTCATTTTTAATGGTAATATATTTTCAATATATTTTTCTAATGTGTCAAATATTTTGTTATATACTTCATCTTTAGCTCCTGGAGTTAAATTATCTGCAAGTTTAATTGAATAATGTTTTAATAAGCCTTTATATAATGATTCCATTTGAGAAACATATAATGTTTGATATCTTTGTAATAGCTGTTCTTTATTAAGACTATCAACAGTTTCATAGTCTAGGTTTAATAAATACATTTGCTTTTTATACTTGTATTCTAAATATTCTGTTTCTTTTAAATGAACAACTGAATAATACTCAGATAATGCATTTTTTTCAAAATCACTTGCCACATCATTTTTTACTTTTTTATAAATAGAATCCATAATATATTTGTCTATTGATTCTAGATATAAAGCGTATACATCTTCAAATTTCTTTTCAATTGCTTCTTGTTTTTCTTGATTTTGAATATCCTCGCTTGCTTTATATGCTTCATAAGCTTTTAGAGCATTGTTTCTTTTTATTGAAATTAACATTCCATTGATTCCAATTTTTGTTGGAGTTAGTATTTTAGTAATTGTGTTACTAATTTTTGAAAAAAATGTTTTTTCTTGGTATATTCTCAAACTTCTTTCTTCCATGGCATCTGTTCCTTTCAAAATACTATTTTTTCTTTTGTCCCAATACTTTCGAGTACTTCGTAAATAACTTCAACTTCAATATTTGCTCCTATTTGTTCTGCATTTATTTTTTTATTTGTTACTTGTTTTCCTTCTATTTGCTCTTTTAGGCTCTCGTCAGCTTGTGCTATTCCAAGCTCTTTTGCTTCTTCTATACTATATGTAATTTCTTGTTCTTCATACTCTTGGTATGTTTTTTGGTGTATTTCTATTGGCAAATAAAAATCTGAAAATAGTTTTAGTTTTTTACTCGTCTCTATTGTATCATAATTTTGAAATTTTGGAACCCCTTTTGGCAAATTTATTTCAAAATTATTTATCTTTACGGAATATTTATTTTCCTCCTTGTCTGTTTTTATTTTTTTAGTCTGTTTTAAAGGCACACTTATTTTTTGAGAATACCATACTTTTGCTTGAATTTCGCCATTTGCATGCACATAGCGTATTCCTGTAAACTGACCTTCAAGCCACCCTTGTATTAGCACAGTTCCTTTTGTAACTATGTCTCCTTCTTTTACTACGGCTGTGCCATTTTGAGCATTTATTTTTACTATCATCGCATCTTTTGTTGCAACAATATTACAATACTCTTCTTCTTTGATTATATCAGGTTTCAAATCTGCTTCTACTATTTTTACAATTGCATTTGTTCCTTTTATCTCTATTCCTATCCATGCTAAATCACTTCTTTTTAATCGTATTTTATCAATTATATTTTTGGTGTTTAAATTTGTTTTAGATGTTCCAACTTTAAAATTATCATCTGCTAAGTCTTTAATAATTTCTTCTGCCGAAATTTTATTATTCCCTATTACTTCAATATTCCATACGAAGTTTGATAATGCAATAACTGCAATTATTAAAAGTATAAAAAATATAGCAAAGATTTTTCTTTTTTTATATTTATGTAAGATAAATGGTATTCCTCTTTTCTTTTGTATTTTTACTCTACATTTAGTTTTTTTAGCTATTTCTTTTATTTTTTTAAAATCCCTGATTCCAATATTTACTCTTATAATTGTGGAGTGTTTTCTTTTCATATTCCACAAAAATATTTTTTTACTATTACAAATATTTATAAAACGTTCTATAAAATATCCTTCTACTTCAATATTTACATATCCTAAAATGTAAGCTAATAGTATTTTAAAATACAAACTTTTCCCTCCTATTCTTCATCTGTAATTGTTTCAAAATCAATGCTTTCTATTTTTCCAGTAACTAATAAATCGTCTGTTGTCATTTCTTCTAAATACAAACCATATCCATTTATGTTTAAAATTCCAATATGTGTACTAATCCTAATATAGAAGTCTTGATACTCTAATATTCCTTTATAATTTTCAATCAACATTTGTTTAAAACCTATTACCGTTATTTTAGGTAAATTAGTTGATATTTCTTGAGGGATTTCTAATAAACGATTTATTCTACTTTGTATACTTTTATTTTTCTTAGAAGCTTTTCTCAAACTTTCTCCTCCTTCTACCTCTGAAAATTATCTAAAGACCTAAACTCATACCCCATCTTCTTAATCTCCTTAATACAATAATCTAGAATATTACTATTATCTTTTGAAGTTGCATGTAGTAATATAACTGCTCCGAGGATGTATGTTATTTAAAACCATCTTTTTGCCATAATTTTCTCTACCTTGTTTATTTTCGTCCCAATCATCATAAGCAAAACTCCACATAACAGTTTTATAGCCTAATGTATTGGTATATGCTACAGTTCTTTCACTATATTCTCCTTTTGGTGGACGAATGTATTTCATTTCATAATTAAATTTTTGATAAACTGCTGTATGCAAATCCATTACTTCTTTTTGTATTTGTTCATTTGTTAAATTTGGCATACTTTTATGATTTACTGTATGATTTCCAACAGTATGACCCTCATCTATCATTTGCTTTACTAAGTCTGATGCAGTATTCAAATAATGAGCCGTTATAAAGAATGTAGCAGGAACTTGATTTTCCTTTAATATTGCTAGTATTTTAGGTGTATAACCTGCTTCATATCCATTGTCAAAAGTAAGATAAACATATTTTGAATTTTTATTTCCCATAGCAATTCCTTCATATGTATCTATTATTTTTTTATTTACACTTCCTAAATCTGGTTGTTCATTATTTTTAGATCTTTTTATTCCCCAACCAATTCTTTTTTCGCTAACTGAACTTGCACTTGTTTCTGTCGTATTGTTTGAATTAATTACAGAAATTGAAAAAATAAATACTAATAAAATTGATGATATAACTATAAGAAAATTTGAATTTTTCTTCATTTTATCCCTCTTTCCCTTTTAATAACAACGCTTTCATTTTTTTCGACATTTTATAGTTTTTTATAAAATTCTTCTTGACAATATTATTTATTTGCATTATATTTATATAGGCAATTGGAAAAAAATGGGTAATTTTATATTGTTTTGTCGAATTACCATTGCGCGTTTTTGTTGTGTTAATTTATATTTATTATATTATACGGAGGAAAAATATATGTTAGATTTTGTATTATGTGATGATAATTTTAACGCTTTAACAAGATTAGAAAAGATGCTAGAGTCTTTATTTATCGAGTGTAAAATTAACGCGCGTATTGCATTAAGTACAACAAATCCCGAAGAATTAATTGAATATGTAAAAGTTAACAAGGTTAATGTTGTATTTTTAGATATTGATTTAAAATCTAACATTACTGGACTAGATTTAGCTGATATTATCCGTAAAAAGGATAGAAACATTTATATTATCTTTACGACTGGTCATTTAGAATATGGTTTAATGGCATATAAGTATAAAACTTTTGATTATATACCCAAACCAATAACTGTAGAGAGATTAAAAGATACTATAACTAGGTTAGTCGAAGATTATTCGGGTTCTGAACCCAAGTTTGTAAGACTTGATAATAACAGAACTATTATCAAGCAGGATAGTATTTTGTATATTCAAAAAGAAGGAATGAAAACAATCTTCTACACCGATACTAGGGAATACGAAACTTATAGTTCTTTTAAGGTTATAATGTCACAATTGCCTGAAAGTTTTATACAATGCCATAAATCATATATTGTTAATACTAAAAAAATAACTAGTGTAGACTTTTCTAACAATGTTATTTTCCTAAATGATAATGAGGACTATAAATGTTATATTGGTCCTAAATATAAAAATAAAATTATGGAGGTTTTTAATTATGCAAATTTTTCAAACAATTTGGACAGCAATGACGACACCGAATGATATCGCTTTAAGTATTGTAGGATTTTTATCTTGCTTCTCTGAGGCAATTGTAAATATGCTTTTATTTACAACTGTTTTAAACATTACTACCACCAGAAAATCAAGAATATCTTATGTAATATCTATTAGTTTAATAGCAATTTTGACTAGATTATTCGTACCCGACCCTTATGGCACATTTATAAATATGATTGTCATTATATTTTTAATTAAATTCATATTAAAGTCTTCTTTTTTAAAAGCTTTACTCGCTGAATTTATGGTAATTGTATTAAGTACCATATTAGAATTATTCTTACAAAAACTTTGCCTTGAGGTGTTTCATATTTCATACGAATCAATAATGTATGTTCCTATATATAGGCTCATTCTCGCTCTAATAATTTATGTCTCTATATATTGTTTATATAGAGTTATCAAATATTTCGAATTATACATAAACTTAGATAATATGACAAAAAGAAATAAAGTGTTATTTATTGTAAACTCTATATTAGGTATTATCAGTATCGGAACTCAAATTTATCTAATGGCTTTTTATAGTAATAATATGCCAATATATATCACTGCAATCAGTATTTTGAGTTTGCTAACATATTTTGTTATTAGTTTTTATAGTTTATTAAGTACAGATAAATTAGATACTACCACTAGAGATTTAGAAGAAGCACAATTATATAATAAAACTTTAACTATTTTACATGATAGTATTAGAGGTTTTAAACATGATTTTCACAATATTGTTCAAAGTATTGGTGGTTATGCTGACAGAGGTGATTTAGAAGGGTTACGTGTTTATTATAGACAACTTCTGCAAGATTGTGGGCGTACTAATAACTTAACAGCATTAAATCCAGAAGTTATTAACAATCCTGCTATATACAATGTTATGGCTACTAAATATCATAAAGCTGATGAAATTGGTGTTCAAATAAATTTAGGTATTTTTATAGATTTAAATGATATTGAAAAACATATGAAGATTTATGAATTTACTAGAATATTAGGAATACTTTTAGATAATGCTATTGAAGCTGCTTCTGAATGTGAAAATAAAGTAATTCATGTAAGTTTTAGAAAAGACCAAAATCGTAGAAGATTACTTGTAGTAATTGATAATACATATAAGAATAAAGATATAAATGTAGATAAAATTTATGAAAAAGATTTTTCTACTAAATCTAAAACTACTAATAGTGGACTTGGTTTGTGGGAAGTTAGACAAATATTAAAGAAAAATAATAATTTAAATTTATATACTACTAAGAGTGAAGAATTTTTTTCACAACAATTTGAAATATATTATTAAAAAGTAAATAAAAAGAGAGGTATCTTGATATTTAAGATACCTCTTTGTAATTGTTTTGTCGTTTTAAGGAAATATTTATATTTATTTATATTATTAATTAATCTTTTTTGATTAATGATGCAGGCATTTTTGGTTGATGAATAAGTCCTAAAATCCAGCATGCTGTGTTTGTAGATTTTGCGTATTTTTCTGCTACTTTAGCTATTAATTTTAACATTTATATTCCTCCTTATATTATTATTTTATATCATAAACATTGCCGGCCAATGTATTATAATCTTAAATTATTTCCTCTGTATATACCTCATAACCATGTTTGTTATTTGTTAGCTTATATGAGATTGGTAATACTGTTAGGTTTTGCAAAAATATTGCATAAATTATCATGTATGAAAATTGTTTGTATGGGTTAAATATTATTATTGATAATAAAATTACTAATGCTATATATGACTTAATCTTTTTAGATTTTATTTCTTTTTTACTTAAAATTGGTATATTTTCTGTATCTGCTGGAGCATATCTAGCAATTATGATAATACTAAATATTGTTATCAATCCTGCTAATATATAAAGAATATTTTTATCTGATATTAAAGTGTATTTTGATAATATAATTGGTAATAAATATAAAATAGATGTTGTAATCATACAACCTAAATGTGTTTTCAAATGAATGCCACCTGTAAAACTTCTATAAGGTGCTATTAAGAAAAATAATAATAAAGTTTGCCATCCCATACTTAATAAAAATCCTATAATGAATAATATTAAAATTTTAGGTAATTCTCCAAAAATTAATCTTACACCAAAGTTAATAATTAATTCTCTTTCCTCATCTATGTCTGTAACCTTTGATTTAATTTTTTCAGTTATCAAATCACAAAATTTATCAATCATTTTCTTACCTCGTTCTTCGTTATCTGTATTTTATAATTTTAAAACGCAAAAATAAAAAAACTTTATAAAGATATAAAAATTGTGTGCAAAATTTGTCGTTTTTTGTTTTAATCACAATTTTTGTATTTTCATAAAGTTTAGTTTAATTTTACAAATATATAATGTTTCATAATTGAATATCTTTTAGTATTGCCCAACTTCCAAGCATTTGAGGTACGTCTTTAAATTCCATTAGTTCATTTGTAATAGGATGATATAGTTTTAATTCATATGCCCAAAGTGCAATTTGTTTTCCATGACCTCTTCCACCATATTTTTGATCTCCATATATGCTGTGATTTCTGCTAGATAATTGTACTCTAATTTGGTGATGCCTACCTGTATGTAGGTTTATCCTTAAAACTGATAAGTTTAATTCTTTATCATATTTTAAAACTTCATAATCTAATATTGCTAATTTGCTATTCTTCGTTCCTTCTTTCACAACTTTGCTCATATTAGCTTTTTCGTTTTTTAATAAGTAGTCTTGTAAGGTTCCTTTTTGCTCTTCCATTTTTCCATTTACTATTACTAAATATGTTTTTTGAAATTGTTTTTCTCTTACTTGATTGCTTAGTCTTCTTGCCGATTTTGAAGTTTTAGCAAATACCATTACTCCACCAACAGGTCTATCTAGTCTATGTACTAAACCTAAATAGACATTTCCTGGTTTATTATACTTTTCTTTTAAATAGGCTTTTATTATTGTAAGCATATCTATATCTCCAGTTTTATCTGCTTGTGATGGTATGTTTACTGGCTTTTCTACTACTATTATATGGTTATCTTCAAATATTACTTTTAAATTTTGCATTTAACTCTCCCATCTTCCATAAATACCACATGGTAAAACCATTTTTGAGTTAGTCACAGGAAGACCTATTTCTCCATTTGATACTTTTCCTTTATATTTTTTTGATATTGTAAGTTCCAAAATATTTTGCAAAACTGTGCTTGATATTCCTGTTGTATATGAATTGATTAAGAAAAATAATGGCTTGTCTGATAACACTTGTGCACATAAATTTACAAGCTCTGGTAAGTTTTCTTCAAATTTCCAAACTTCTCCGTTTGCACCTCTACCATAAGATGGAGGATCCATGATTATTGCATCATATTTATTACCTCTACGAATTTCTCTATTTACAAATTTAATAACATCATCAACTATATATCTAACTGGTCTGTCTTGTAATCCTGAAGCTTGTATATTTTCTTTTGCCCATGCTACCATTCCTTTTGAGCTATCTACATGACAAACTTGAGCACCAGCATAGCTACATGCTACTGTTGCTCCTCCTGTATATGCAAATAGATTTAATACTTTTATTTCTCTATTTGCTTTTTGAATTTTTTCTATCATCCAGTCCCAATTAACTGCCTGCTCTGGAAATAAGCCAGTGTGTTTAAATCCCATTGGCTTTATATTAAAGGTTAAATTCTTATATTTAACTTGCCATGCATCCGGCATTTTTTTATTGTATTCCCAGTTTCCACCACCTGTTGAGCTTCTGTAGTATTTAGCGTTAACATTCTTCCATTTTTCTGGAAAACTTTTTTGTGTCCATATTATTTGTGGGTCTGGTCTTACTAAAATAACATTTTTCCATCTTTCTAGTTTTTCACCATTTGCCATGTCTAATATTTCGTAATCTTGCCAATCTTTTGCTACATTCATTTCTAAATATCCTTCCTCTTCTCTATATACAATTTTATCATATTTTAGTACTTTGCTATGTAATATTATACTTTTCGCAGTGACAGCTGTGAGGACCAGCAAGCTAGAAGGCGTTACTAAATTTTTTCAAATCATTATAAATGTTTGCAAAAAATTGTTGTTATGCCTTCCTGCGTAGGTCAAATGGTTGTGTTAGAGCTTTAGCTCTTACAAACCATTATATGCAGAGCAGGGATGGAACGAAGAAAAGTATAATATTACACAGTTCTATTTAAAATATGCATAAAATTTGTAACCAACATCACATCCATAACTACAAATGTTAAAAATATTGCCAATGTAGTTACTACTAATTTATGCTTTTTTATTTTTTGTATTAATTTGCTTGTCCATTTTGGTGCCTTAAAACGTAAGGTATTGCTACTTTCATCATAACGTATATTTAAAATTAAATCTTTTGTGTACTCCATAAAATAAAATCCTCCTAATATATTTTCTAATAATATATATTCACATATTCGGATTTTATGATAAAAATCGTAACACAAATTATTACATTATTCGCTTAATTTCTGCTTTATACTTTTAGCTAGCTTTTCTGTAATTCCTGATATTTCTGTCAATTCTTCTATACTAGCATTTTGTATGTTGTTTATAGTTTTAAATTTCTTTAATAAAGCTTTTTTCTTTGCTTCCCCTATTCCGTCTACTTCGTCTAAAACAGAATAAGTTGTTTGTTTGTCTCTTAATTGTCTGTGATAATTTATTGCTGTATCATGTATGTTATCTTGAAAATTTGTAATTACTTTCATTAAATTTTCAGATAGTTCAAATTCATTTTTGTTCTCGTCTATAAGTGCTCTAGTACTATGTTTATCGTCTTTTACCATTCCATATACAGGTATAGATAGTCCAAGTTCTTTAATTGCTTGTTTAGTTGCTCTTATTTGAGTAATTCCACCATCTGCAAATATTACATCTGGGAAGTCACCAAATGCTCCATTTGGGTTATCTATGGAATGAAGTAGCCTTCTTTTTACTACCTCTTGCATACATTTAGGATCATCTTGACCTATTACTGTTTTTATTTTAAATTTTCTTGATGAGTTCTTTTTTAGCTCTCCATCTTTTAATACACACATTGATGCAACCATAAATTGTCCTGATAAATTTGATATATCATATCCCTCAATTTTTCTAGGTATTTTATCTAATTTTAGCACTTCTTTTAACTCATTTACAACACTATATTTTTCCTTTTCTTTATTCATTATGGTAATTTTAGCATTGTTTTCTGCCATCTCAACTAGCCTTAGTTTTTCTCCCTTTTGAGGTACTTTTATTTCTACCTTATGACTTGAATTTTCTGAAAGTAATTGCTCTAATATTTCTCTATCTTCAATTGCTTCTTTTATCATAATTTTATTTGGTAAAAATACATCATTTATATAATATTGTTTAATAAAACTTGATAAGATTTCTGCATCTGATTCATCTTGCAATCCTTCAAAAAAGTAGTGATGTCTTTCTATCATTTTACTATTACGAATTAAAAATATTTCAACACATACTTGAGTTTGTCCTTTAGCTATACCTATTACATCAATATTGTGTTCTGATATATTAGAAACCTTTTGTCTTTCTTCTGTAATTCTTTGAATAGCATATTTTTTGTCTCTTAATTCTGCTGCTCTTTCAAATTCTAATTTGTCTGCCGCTTCTTTAATATCTTTATCAAGCTCTTTCATTATTTGGTTTGTATTACCTTCTAATAGGCTAATAATCTGATTTATTTCTTTTCTGTAATCTTCTTTTGATATTTTACCAATACAAGGTCCAGAGCATTTTTTAATATGATAATTTAAACATGCTCTACCTTTATATTTAAATGTTTTACATTGTCTAATTTTATATTTTGAATTTATAAAATCTAGCATTGCTTTTGCACTGCCACTATTTGCATATGGTCCAAAATATCTTGCACCATCATTTAATATTCTTCTAGTTAAGTATATATTTGGGAATTCTAGCTTTGTGTTTACTTTGATATATGGGTACGTTTTGTCATCTTTTAATAAAACATTGAATTTTGGCATATTCTTTTTTATTAAGTTACATTCTAAAATAAGTGCTTCTGATTCATTATCTGTAACAATATACTCAAAGTGGTCTATTAAAGACACCATATTTTCAATTCTTTTTGTTTTATTATTTTTTCTAAAATATTGCCTTACTCTATTTTTTAAAGAAATTGCTTTACCAACATATATAATCTTGTCATCTTTATCATGCATAATATATACACCTGGTTTGCTAGGCAACTTTTTTAGTTCCTCTTCTATATTAAACACCTTTAGTTTTCCCCCTTAGCATAATATATATTGTAGCATATTTTGCTGCATTTTACAAGGTAAACTTAGGCTTGTGTACATATAAGAAAATTAAATTTGACACATTTTGCATTTTATAGTAATATATTAGCACTAGGAATACAAATTAAAAAAATATCCTTTAGGAGGGTTGTATATATTTAGCGCCAGGACAGTGTTTATACACTGTTGACGAGGTTAGAGTTTATCGAAAGATTCGGCGGATGGCTCTATGGCATGCGTTACTGCCATTACATATTAACAAAAAAATTATAGTGATATAATATAACAAATTTAATATGAGTACGCTTTAATTTGTATGCCTTACTTTAAATTTTAAGGGGGTATATTTTTATGTGTGGCATTATAGGTTATATAGGAGACAAAAAAGCCACTCCAGTTTTAATAAATGGTTTATTGTGTTTAGAATACAGAGGTTATGACTCTGCTGGTATTGCTGTTATCGAAGACGGCAAAATTACTGTAATGAAAGATAAAGGAAGAGTTGCAAATTTAGAAGCAATTGATGGTATAAATGATTTAAAATCTACTATTGGTATTGCACATACAAGATGGGCAACTCATGGAAAACCTGCAAAAGAAAATTCTCATCCTCATATGGATAATAGTGGTGAATTTGCAGTTGTACACAATGGTATTATTGAAAATTACCATGAATTAAAAGAATTTTTAGCTTCTAAGGGATATTACTTTTTATCACAAACAGACACAGAAATAATTCCTAATTTGATTCATTACTATTACACAAATGGAATAAATGATGATGACAAATTCTTAAGAGCCGTAAAATCTGCAGTCGATGATTTAAAAGGAAGTTATGCACTAGAAATTATTTCTAACTTACATCCTGATAGAGTTATTGTAGTTAGAAAAGATAGTCCTTTAGTTTTAGGAAAAGGAAATGGTGAAAACTTTATTGCATCAGATATTCCTGCTGTTTTAAAATATACAAAGGAATTTTATTTGTTAGATGATCAAGAGTATGCTGTTGTTTATAAAGATCATATTGATTTTTATGATAATAGCTTAACTCCGCATAGCAAGGCTATTAAAAATATTGAATGGGATGCTACTGCTGCAGAAAAAAATGGCTATGAAGATTATATGTTAAAAGAAATATTTGAACAACCAACTGCAATTCGTGAAACTATTGGTTCTAGATTTAAACTTGGAGAAAAATGCAGTTTTGATGATATTGATATTTCAAAGGAATATTTAAAGAAAATAAACAAAATATATATTGTTGCTTGTGGTACAGCTATGCATGCAGGTTTAGTTGGAAAAAATGCAATTGAAAAACTTTGCAAAATTCCTACTGTAGTCGATATTGCATCTGAGTTCCGTTATCGTGACCCTATTATAGATGATAAAACACTTTGTATCTATATTAGTCAATCTGGCGAAACTGCTGATACAATTGCAGCTTTAAAACTTGCTAAGGCTAAAGGTGCTAAAACATTAGCTGTTTCAAATGTGATTGGAAGTTCAATTACTCGTGAGGCTGATTATACAATATATACTCATGCCGGTCCTGAAATTGCTGTTGCTTCTACAAAAGCGTATACTTCACAAGTTGTGTTAATGGTAATTTTAGCTATGTATTTTGCTGAAGTTTTAGGATCATATGATGGAATTGAAAAATTAAAAGCTGATATTTTAGATTTACCTGCTAAAGTTGAAGCCATGTTAGATGAAACAGATGCTATTAAAGAGTTTGCTAACAAAGTATATACTGAGCATGATATGTACTTTTTAGGTAGAGGTACTGATTACAATGTTGCAATGGAAGGTTCTTTGAAATTAAAAGAAATTTCATATATTCATTCTGAGGCATATGCTTCTGGCGAATTAAAACATGGACCTATTGCTTTAATTGAAAATGGTATAACTGTAATTAGTATTTTAACAGATCCTAATTTAGTTGAAAAATCTATTAGCAATATTCAAGAAGTTATAACAAGAGGTGCTAAAACTTTAGTCGTTACAAATCAAAAGTTATCAAATAGTTCATTTAATTATGTTATAAATATACCTGAAACTAATAGCCTTATCTCACCTATCCTTTCTGTTATTCCACTTCAATTGCTTTCTTACTACATTGCTAAAAATAAAGGATTAGATGTTGATAAACCAAGAAACTTAGCTAAATCAGTTACAGTTGAATAATAAGTTTAAAAAACTCTCTCTATTTATCATAGAGAGAGTTTTTACTTTAATTAAAGTGAGCACATCTCAGTAAGTGTAATGGTTATACCATTCTGTAGTACACTACCTGCACACATTTCATTATTAACTGGATTTGGAGATATTGTATCACCAGATTTAATATATAAGTTTGTGTTACTATAAAGTCTAATATGTGGCATAGTTGTATCATCTGAAGAATAATATCCGCAACCCGAAACATATGTATTTAGGCTAAAAGTTATATCTTTTCCACAATTAGAGCATTTCTTTTTTGTAGTTAATGGATTACTAGTATAAGATGATGTTTTAAGAAATTCCTCAAAAGTTATTCCTGCATCTGTTTGATATTGCTTTCCATCCATTGTAAAAGTAATTTTAGAATCCTCTTGTTTTCCAGCATTATTTCCTGATACTGTTGTATTAATCAAGTTTTCTAGTTCATTTATGCCTTTTTGATCATTTTCAACCGCTTCGTTCATTCTATCTTGTGCTTGTTGTGCTTTGGTAATTATCCCATTATTACTAAATAATGCATTTAGACTCACACCTGCTAAGATTAAAAGTACTACAATGGTTACTACTAGTGCTATTAATGTAATACCTCTTTCTTGTTTATTTTCCACTCTCATCATTTTTCTATTTCCTCCTTTTAATTTTATTTTTTCTAAATTCATATTTTACCTTCACCTCCTTTTAGTTATTAATTGATATAAGAACGGCAAAAAACAGATTACAAATGTCTTTTACATTTAGAATCTGCCTTAAATATGCTTAATAAAGCTAATAACTTAGCTTGCTCATTATTTATTAATGTTGTAGCTCTCTCTCTCTCTCTCTCTCTCTCTCTACTCTTGTAGCAGTTTCAGCTTTTTTCATATTTTGTGCCTCTTTCTTATTTTTCTTTTGAATTTACTCTATAAATTATAATAGTATAACTTATTTAATTTTGCAATAGTTTTAATCAATTTTTTGTAAAATTCTGTGCTTTCCAAATAAATAAAAAGGTAATTACCTTTTTAGATAAATAGTTTTAGTATGATTAGCAATATTGCCCCTGGAATTCCTAAAAGACCTACTAATACTGCTGTAACAACATTCAACCCTATATGAAATCCCCATGCTGAACCTATTAGATTTATTATAAATATAAGTAGTCCACCTAATACAGAGTTTACTATTAATTTAAACAATGCCTTTAATGGAACTGAAAATATTTTTCCTACAATCCATAAAACTACTATACATCCTAAAATAACTAAAGCATTAGAAAAATCCAATTTTTATCACCATTCCTTTAGTAATATGTATGATAAAAATTGGACAAATATTACTTATCCTACCTGATTTTTTTTGAAATAAATTTCTTCTATCATATTTAGAGATAGTCCCTTGTCTTTGGCTTTATTTACTAAAAAATCTACTTTACTTTTACTAGCTTTAATTTGATATACATAATAGTCCACTAAACCTTCTTCTGCCGTTTCAAAATTCTTAGTTGCTAAATTCAATTCTTTTTTTGCTTTTATTAAGCTCATTATAAGTTCTACCTTTTTATCTTCATCAGTTTTATCTTTTATATTTGTTTCTTTTTGATATTCTTCAAACATTGCTTGTCTCCCTTTTTGTAGTTTCTTATTATATTATATACTTTAATTACCAATTTATTCGTTATACTTTAAGAAATATTGATTTTTGAAGAATTATTTGCTATAATTACTATGTAAATTATTTGAAATAGAGGTATAATTATGATAGACATTAAATTTTTAAGAGAAAACCCAGATGTAGTTAAGGAAAATATAAAAAAGAAATTCCAAGACCATAAACTTGTATTAGTTGATGAAGTCCTTGAATTAGATGCTAAAAACCGTGAAGCAAAACTAAATGGTGATGATTTAAGAAGTAAAAGAAATTCATTAAGTAGTGAAATCGGTAACTTAATGAAACAAGGCAAAAAAGCTGAAGCAGAAAGTATAAAAGCACAAGTACAAGAAATTAACAACAAATTACTTGAAAATGAAAAACTTGAAGAAGAATATTCTGCACAAATTCAAGAAAAAATGATGAAAATTCCTAACATTATTCATGAGTCAGTTCCTATTGGAAAAGATGATAGTGAAAATGTTGAGATTCAAAAGTTTGGAGAACCAGTTGTTCCAAGTTATGAAATTCCATATCATACAGATATTATGGAAGCATTTGAAGGTATTGACTTAGACGCTGCTCGTAGAGTTGCTGGTAATGGCTTTTATTATTTAATGGGTGATATTGCTAGACTTCATTCTGCAGTTATTTCTTATGCTAGAGATTTTATGATAAATAAAGGGTTTACCTATTGTGTTCCACCTTTTATGATTCGTAGCAGCGTAGTGACTGGTGTTATGAGCTTTGAAGAAATGGACGCAATGATGTATAAAATAGAAGGAGAAGATTTATATTTAATTGGTACAAGTGAACATTCTATGATTGGTAAATTTAAAGACCAAATTCTTCAAAAGGATAAAGTTCCTTATACAATGACTTCATATTCTCCTTGTTTTAGAAAAGAAAAAGGTGCTCATGGTATTGAAGAACGTGGTGTTTACCGTATTCATCAATTTGAAAAGCAAGAAATGATTGTTGTTTGTGAACCTGAAGATAGTTGGAATTGGTATGATAAATTATGGTCATACACAGTTGAGTTGTTTAGAAACATGGATATTCCAGTTCGTACTCTTGAATGTTGCAGTGGTGATTTAGCTGACTTAAAAGCTAAAAGCTGTGATGTTGAAGCTTGGAGCCCTAGACAACAAAAATACTTTGAGGTTGGTAGTTGTTCTAACTTAACTGATGCTCAAGCTAGACGTTTAGGTATTAGAATTAAAGGTGAAAAACAAAATTATTATGCTCACACATTAAATAATACTGTTGTTGCTCCACCTCGTATGTTAATTGCCTTACTTGAGAATAATTATCAGGAGGACGGAAGTGTTAAAATCCCTGAAGTTTTATGGCCATATATGGGTGGAACTAAGGTTTTAAAACCAATTAAATAACCTTATTGAAAGTAGGTGCAAAATGTTTATTAAGAATCCTGAATTTAGAATTTCTGCTGTTAGTCCTAAGCAATATCCTGATGATGGATTACCTCAGGTAGTACTTGTTGGAAAGTCTAACGTTGGAAAATCTAGTTTTATAAATACATTAGTTAATCGAAAAAAATTAGCTAGAACCAGCAGTGAGCCTGGTAAAACAAGACAAATAAATTTTTATAATATGGATGAAAAGTTTTACTTAGTTGACTTGCCTGGTTATGGTTTTAGTAAAATGTCTAAGCAAGAACAAGCAAATGTCGGAACTTTTATTGAAGAATACTTACAAAAAAGTAAAAACATTGCTTTAATAGTATTTTTAATAGATATTAGACATGACCCTACTGCTAATGATAAACTTATGTATGATTATATTTTTAAAACTAATTTGCCTTGTATTGTAATTGCAAATAAAGCTGATAAGATTGCAATTACAAAGGTTGATGACGCAGTAATTAATTTACAAAATATTTTAAATCCATTAAAAGATATTGCATTTCTTCCATGTTCTAGTGAGAGAAAAGTTTATACAGATAAAGTTTGGGAAGAAATTGAGAAATATATATAAGGAAAATGACCAAGAGAATCGACAAAAAAATGTCATGTTTTGTCGATTCTCTTATTTATTTGTTTGACTATTTGCCCCAAATATATTATAATGTATATACGCTTTTATACAAAGCGAATTTATTTTAGGGGGTTACTATTAATGGTAACTTTGAAAACTTTTATTTGTGTGAGCTATGATTCGCACGATTCTGCCAAAGCTGCTCTTCGGGCAGCAGAACAAAATTTTTACAGCGGTTTGCTGACCGTCGCCAATAATTTGAACCATGTCAAAGACAATATGGTTTACTTTGTAAGGTCCACAGCAGAGGCCAGAGACAAACGTGTTCTCGAGTTTCTTCTCGCACAGGATGGTGCTCTTCCTGAAGGGTGCCACGTAAGAGTTTAATTCCCAAAAAAGCGAGTGGTTCATTATGAACCACTCGTATTTTTTTCTTCTTTTTTAGTTATTGCTTTCAATGCTTTAGGACGTTCTAAAACAACTACATGTCCACATCCTAAACACTTCATTTTAAAATCAACACCAACTCTAGTCAATTCCCATAGTTTACTTCCACAAGGATGTTGTTTTTTTGTTCTAACAATATCGCCTACATTATATTCCATAGGAACTCACTCCTTTTTTTATTTTTCAATTATATTTTTAAATCTTTTTTCTACGCTTTCTTTTCCTAATACTTGCATAATTTCATATAAGTCTGGCGTTTGTTGTCTTCCTGTTAACGAAACCCTTAATACTGTACTAACATCGCCAACATGTGCTTTCCATTTTTCAGGTTCTTGTTTGAACATTTTTACTTCTCTAGCATATCCTAATTCTTCTGATAAATCTTTTATTTTATCAAACCATGTTTGTTTATCATCATTTATATTAAAATATTTTTCTAGGTATAATGATAATATTTTTTTAATTTCTTCTTTATCATTTATTTTAGCATATTCAAAGTTATTGTCTAAACTAAAGAATTTTTCATCATACATATAGTAAATTGCATTTTTTATTTCTGCCCATTTAGCTATATCTTTTCTAGGTTTAGCTGTTCCTCTTTCAATTCCAAATACTTTTAAAGCATATTCTTTATCTTGTAACATTTCTTCAAGTTCTTTGTCATAACGTTTTGCCCAGTTTAAAGAATCTTCATATACTCTTTCTTTAGAATATGTAGATATAACATTTTTTGATATGTCTAATAATTTTATCATATCAAAAATTGCTCCACTTACACTCATTTTGTTAAGTTCAAATTCAAATTCTGATATATCTTTATCTGGATTTGATCTTTTCCATGTTTCAAAGTTTGAATTTGCTATATTTAATAAATATTGATATACAGCTTCTGCTGGTATTCCTTCTTCATGATAATAACTAACTGCTGCTTCTGGGTCTTTACGTTTACTAATTTTACGTTTTTTGCCTTCATCATCTTTTAATATTGCTGATGTATGTGCATATTTAGGTACCGCAAATCCTAAGGCTTTAAATAACTCTAAATGAAGTGGTACTGAGGATAACCATTCGTCAGCACGAATTACATGTGTAACTCTCATTAAGTGGTCATCAACAGCGTGTGCAAAATGGTATGTTGGTAAACCATCTGCTTTTATAATAACTATATCTTGATCATTTTCAGGAAATTCAACATTTCCTTTTATTACATCATGATGTCTAATTTTTCTTTCTTCATTTCCCATAGATTTAAATCTAACTATATATGGTTCACCAGCTTTTATTTTTTTTACCGCTTCTTCTACTGATAAATTACGGTATGTTGCCCATACTCCATAATAACCAGGTCTAATTTTAGCTGCTTCTTGTTTTTTACGCATTTCATCAAGTTCTTCTGGAGTTGCAAAACATGGGTATGCTCTACCTTGTTCTATTAAATATTTAGCAAAAGCCTGATATATGTCCTTTCTGGCACTTTGTTTATATGGTCCATAATTACCTTTTTCTTCAGTTTCATTTATCATACCTTCGTCAAATACAATTCCAAAATCTTTAACTGCTTCTACTATTTGTACTACACCATTTTCAATTAACCTTTTTTGGTCTGTATCTTCTATCCTTAATATACTAACACCTTTAGTTTGTTTTGCAAGTGTTGTACATATAATGCTTTGATATAACCCACCAATATGAACATACCCTGTTGGGCTTGGTGCAAAACGCACTACCATTGCTCCTTCTGGTAAGTTTCTTTCTGGATATTTTTCCTCATAATATGAAATTGGCTTTGCATTTGGAAATATTAAATTTGCTAAATCCTTATAATCCATTTTTCTCTTCCTTTCAGTAATTGCTTTAAATATCATTTATTATACTCTATTTTATTCCCTTTTTCAAGATATCTAATAATTTTATATAAATTTCCAAAATTTTCATTTTTTTCTATTTTTTTACAATTTATGTTGTTTTTTCACAATAAATATTTTATAATATATTGTATTTAGATGAATTTTTAAGAATTGTTGTATATTTTTTCATAAAATATTAACTTGTCAAATTTGCTTCATACACTAGATTATTATGTATGAAATTGACAAAGGCAATCTTGAGAATGTAAATAAATTTTAAGAATGAGGAAAGATAAATGGATACAAATAATTTAATTGAAAATATGATAAATAAATCTAAAGAAGCATTCTCTTTAGCTATCGAAATTTATAATAAACCATCAATAAAATATAGAGTTGAAGGCTTTGCATTTTTTATTTGTAATGCTTGGGAATTGATGTTAAAAGCATATTTAATAAAAATAAATGGAAACAATTCTATCTATTATAAAGATAACCCAGATAGAACTATAAGCTTAAGTGAATGTATAAAGAGAATATTTACTAATAATAAAGACCCGTTAAGATTAAATTTAGAAAAAATAATAGAATTACGTGACACCAGTACACATTTTATCACAGAAGAATATGAAATGGTATACATTCCATTGTTTCAAGCCTGTGTTCTAAATTTTAACGAAAAAATAATGTCTTTTCATGAAGTTGACATGACAGAAGTAATTCCACAAAACTTTTTAACTTTATCTGTAAGTTTACAAGCTTTAGAAGATAGCAAAATTATCGGCAAATACCCAGAAGAAATTGCAAATAAATTTTTAGACAATAAAAGCAAAATTGAAAATCTATCTATAAATAATAATGCAAAATTTTCTATAAGAATAGATCATTTCTATTTTATTACTAAAAATAAGGATTTAGCAACTAATCTAGTAAGAATAGATAATAACTCTGAAAACCCAATAAAAATAGTAAAAGAACTAAAAGACCCTAATAATACACATAAATATACTGCAAAACATTGTATAATATTAATAAAAGAATATTTATCAAAACAAAATATTGATTTAATTTATAATGAAAACATCGTAGAATTTAGCAGTTTTCATTTTAATAATTTTTGTAAACATTTCGGCTTAAAGGAAAATACTGAATATTGTTATATACATAAACAGTTCTCCAATCCACAATATTCATACTCCCAAAAAACTATAGATTTTATCATATCTGAATTATCAAAGGATCCTAAACATATATTAAATAACATAAAAAAATGAGTTAACCCCAGGGGCAAAGGATTCTAAATGTATAAATATACATCTACTCCCATTCGGGAACCCAGCCTTATCCTTCTCAAGTTAACTCTTACTATATATAGTATACAATATCTCTACTAATATTACAAGAAAAATCTGGTAATTGTTATAAAAATTAAATATTTTCGTAACATATTTGTAATATTTTTAGGATAAAATTAAATTTGTGTTATATATTGAAATAGTACCAAGCTGTCAAGTGCTTGGTACTATTACGTTTTACTAAACTTCTGTTATTATTGGTAATATCATAGGATTTCTTTTTGTTTTTTCAAATATATAGTCTCTTAGAGTATCTTTTAGGTTTGATTTTATTGTTGACCAGTCTGTAATGTGACCTTCTTCACATTTTCTTACTTCTTCATAAATTACTTTTTTAATGTCATCCATTAAATTTTCTGATTCTCTAACATATACAAAACCTCTTGATACTACATCTGGTTCTGATACTATTTCTCCTGTATCTGAATCCATTGCAACAACTATAACTATTAGTCCATCTTGTGATAAGTGTTGTCTGTCACGAAGTACTATATTTCCAACGTCTCCAACGCCTAGTCCATCTACTAAAACTTTTCCATTTGGTACTGAAGTAGTAAGTGTTGCTTCATTTTCATTTAGTTCTAATATTCTACCATTTGTCATCATAAATATATTTTTAGCTTCTATTCCTAGTTTTTTAGCTGTTTCTGAATGTGCTCTAAGTTGTCTATATTCACCATGTACTGGTATAAAGAATTTTGGTTTTGCTAAAGTGATTATCAATTTTTGTTCTTCTTGACATGCGTGACCTGATACGTGCACATCTTCTAATGAGCTATATATAACCTCTGCTCCTATTTTCATAAGGTCATCTATTACTTTTGATACGTATTTTTCATTTCCCGGAATTGGAGTAGCTGATATTATTACCATATCATTTGGAGTTATAGTAACTTTTTTATGGTCTCCATTTGCCATTCTAGTTAATGCAGACATTGCTTCTCCTTGGCTTCCTGTAGTTATAATAACTAATTGATCATCTCTATAGTTTTTGATATTATCAATATCAATAAATACGTTCTCGGCATCTTGTATATAACCAAGCTCCATTGCTGCTTCTATCATATTCATCATGCTTCTACCACATACAGCAATTTTTCTTCCATATTTAATTGAAGAATTTACTATTTGTTGCACACGATGCACATTTGACGCAAATGTTGCGACAACTATTCTTTTTGAATTATTTAAGAATAGTTTATCAAATACTTCTCCAACAGAGCTTTCAGACATTGTAAATCCTTTTCTTTCACTGTTTGTACTATCTGAAAGTAATGCTAAAATTCCTTCATTACCTAATTCTGCAATTCTGTTTAAGTCAATTACTTTATCATCTATTGGTGTATAATCTATTTTAAAGTCACCTGTGTGAAGTATTGTTCCCACTGGTGTTTTAATTGCAAGCATTACAGCATCTGGAATACTATGGTTACTGCTAATAAATTCCACTTGCATATTTTTAAATTTAACTGTTTGACCTTGTTCTACAATGTTTAATTTTGTAGTATTTACTAAGTTATGTTCCTCTAATTTATTTTTGATTAATGATACTGTTAATCTAGTAGCATATATTGGAATGTTAATTTGTTTTAATATATATGGAATTGCTCCAATATGATCCTCATGTCCGTGTGTTATAACTAACCCTTTTACTTTTTCTTGATTTTTTAATAAATATGTTATATCAGGTATTACTAAGTCTACACCTAGCATATCATTTCCTGGAAACTCTAATCCACAGTCTACTAATATTATCTCGTCTTCATATTCAAAAACTGTAATATTTTTTCCTATTTCTTGTAATCCACCTAATGGAATAATTTTTAAATTAGGTTTTTTGAAATTAAATTGCATAATTTCTTTGTTAGTTGACCTATTATTTCTTGTTCTAGTATTTGTATTTCTTTTTGTAGTAGGTCTTTTCTTTTCTACTGTGGCCTTTTTTTCTCCTTCTATTTCTTTTTTGTTTTGATTAACTCTATTGTTTTTTCTAACTGAGTATCCTTTTTTCTCTCTTCTCTCAGTACTCTCTTTTTGTCTAGTATCCTTTTGTTTTAATTCATTTGTCATTAAAAATTTCTCTCCTTCTTTTTTAAATTGTTGTTTTTCTCATTATTTTATTTATTACATCAACAATAATATATCTGTAGCTTTTGCACAGATATTTTATCCAAAACTTTTAAATATATTTCCTTTTCCGCCCTAAAATATATTTTTTAAGTTTCTATTTTTAATTTTAAATCCGCTCTTATAATAAACAATATAAATCTCTTCTTTACCATATTGGTAACAACTGTTAATTATTATACTATTTTTTCTCACTTTTGTCAAATAGTTGCTCCAATGATGCCTGCATCATTGCCAAGAAGTGCTAATTTTATATCTGGAATTCTATCTTTATAAAAAGATTTTCTTTCATTATAGTATTTTTCTAAAAATGGTTTGTATAATATTTCTTCAAAATATACAAAACCTCCACCTAAACATATTGCTTGTGGTGCAAATATGTCTATAATATTTGATAAGCCAATATTTAGGTTGTCAATATATTCCTCTAATATCTTTTTAATATTTTCTTCTTTAGCTCTCCATTTCAAAATTTCTAATAACTCTTTTGAAGAAACTTCTTTTGACAAATTCATTTCATCTATTAATTTATCTTTTAATCTTTTAACAGAACAAAGTGTTTCGAAACATCCTGTTTTTCCACAATTACATTTAATCCCATTTTTATCAATTACCATATGTCCTATTTCCATTCCTGGATTTTGTATTGGTTTTAATTCCTTACCATTCATAAATACACTTGCTCCAATACCAGTTCCTAAACATAAAAATACTGCATCTTGATATTCTTTTAATGCTCCATACGTTTTTTCAGCTAGTCCTGCACATTTAGCATCATTCTTTAACAGTACAGGTATATCAAAATGTTCCATCAAAATAGATGAAATATCAAATTCTTTTATCTTTAGATTTATAAGATTTGTTAATACACCAGCTCTTGGCGTTCCTGGTGATCCTATTCCAATTTTTTCTATGTTATGGTTTTCTTTAATTTTTGATATAATTTCTATAATGTATGTAGAAATTTCTGCTTTAGCTTGATCTCCTACAGTTTTTATATCTTTTTCAAATTTTTCTATAATTTTCCCGTTTTCATTTACTATTCCTATAGCAACATGACTGCCACCCATATCAATTCCAATTTTCATTTTATTCTCCTTTACAATGCTAAAAAGCTCCGTTTATAACAGAGCTTTTTATATTTTACTATATATCTAGACCATCTAACATGAATCCACCCATATATAAGTTGATACATGGTACAAGAAGGACCACAACAAGGAATATTATTAATGTACCAACAAATAAGTACGAAATCTCTGGTAATACTTTCATGATTTTACTTAGGCTATTTTGAATATCCACATCCATATAATCTAATAATTTTTCCATCATATCTGGAAGGTCAGTTTGCATACCTATTTTTAACATTTCTACTTCCATAGCTGAGCATAAACCTGATTTTTCAAATGGCTCAATCCATGAAGCTCCTATTAATATATTATTTATAGAAGTTTCTACTATTGAAAGTAAAACGTAGTTTTTTATAACTGATTTACTAACTTCTAGTGCCTCTTGAATTCTCATTCCATTTCTTAAATTCAATAGCATCGCTCTCATAAGTCTTGAAAAATCGATTCCAAATACTAATCTACCAAATACTGGAGCTTTATATTTAAAATAGTGCCAGTTGTATTTTCCCTTTGGCGTATTTATATATCCCATAATTAATAATAGAATAACTCCTATAATTGCGACAGGAATATACCAAATTTTTCCAAAGTTATCGACCAGATTCATAAACCATAAAGTTGGACCAGGCAGTGTAGTTCCCTGACCTATTGATGCAAATACTTTCTGGATTTCCGGTAATATAAATATTGTTCCACCAATTAATAATAGAAATATACCTATAAATTGTAGTAAATTAGGTATTAATATTTTCTTTATTCTTTTACTTCTCGTAGTTGTATCTTCCAAGTATTCAACTGCTTGTTGTAGAGAATTTGTAAGCGAACCAGAAAGTTCTCCTACTTTTATCATGTTAATATATACATATGGAAAAATATTAGAATAGTATTCCATTGTTGTATACATATATTCTCCGCCTTCTACACCTGCTAATATATCCTCTAATACTCCTTTAAAAGATAAGTTTTCTGTACTATTTATTATAGTGCTTAGAGCATGAATATTATTGAAGTCTGCCTTTTTTAATAAGTAAAAATTCTGTGTAAATATAATAACATCTTTTATAGTTATTTTCTGTCCAGCAGCTAGGATTAAGTTTATTTTCTCCCTAGCACTTGGTCTATAATCTTCTCTACCTTGAAGTACGCTTGCCGAATTAGCAGTTTTCATTATACCATCAATATCAATAATGTTCTTTTTTGGAACTTTGCTTTTCTTACTTCTATAGCTAACTTGTATAACTTCTATAGGCATCAAATCATTTGATTTTAATTTTTTTACTAGAGTATTTTTACTAGATTCTTCAACCTTATTTCGTACAATTTGCCCTCTTTTAGTTACAGCTCTATATACATATTCAGGCATTAGTTTACCTCCTTTTCCTAGCTTTCCATATTAAGTCTTTTATTTTCATTTTCCTTTTTTATTTTTAATTGCATAATTGTTCTATTTAAAATTTCAATATTCTTCTCTTCAATTTGAGCTTTTGCTTGATCTAATGAAATTCTATCATCAACAAACAATTGAGCAAGTGAATTTATTAATCCTATACTTCCTTTATCTGATCCACTTTGAATAGCATCTTCTATCTCTGAAACTCCAAGTTTTTCTTTTCTTATTACACCAGCAATTGTATTATCTACTACCATTACTTCTGGAACCAACACAAGTGAGTCATCTCTTCCTTTTAATAGTCTTTGTGAAACAACCAATTTTAATAATGATGCTATTAAGTATTTTATAGTTTGTTGATCTCTAATATCATAAAAGTTTATCATTCTGTCTATAGTTTCTGCACAAGACTTTGTATGTAATGTTCCTATTACTAAATGTCCTGCCTCTGCTGTTTCAATAGCTGCATCCATGGTTTCTCTATCACGAATCTCACCGATTATTAGAATGTCACAATCTTCTCTTAAGCAGTTTTTTACACCTGAGCTATAGTCTGGACAATCTCTTCCTATTCCTACTTCTTTTTGTACAATTATAGATTTTTTACATTTGTGCTTATACTCAACTGGGCTTTCAAGTGATAATATTTTTTTATTTTCATTTTCATTTACTTCATTTATTAACGCATTCAAAGTTGTAGTTTTACCAGAGTTTGTCTTTCCTGTTACTAATATTAGCCCTTGTGGTTGACTCATCATTCTTCTAACTATATCTGGCACTCCCAATTCCTCATATTTTGGTAGTTTACTTTTTATTAATCTCAATACTACTACTGGTAAATCATCTGATACAGAAATATTTACCCTTATTCTAGTTCCTTCAAATTCATAAGAAGAATCTAGTTTCTTTTCTTCTTTGAATACTTCATCTTTTTCTATGTTTCCTCTTACAAAGTAATCATATATTTCAAACATATCTTCTTCTGTTAATGCATCAAAGCCATCTATATCTATCAAATCTCTTCTTACTCTTAAACAAGGTTTTATTCCCCCAATTAAGTGTATATCTGAAGCATCTTTCTCTATTGCTATTCTTAAAATCTTATCTATATCAACCATGATTTCCTCCTAAGTTACTTAATAAATTATAAGCTTATTATTTATTTCATCTAATGTTGTCATTCCGTCTACAACTTTTTTAAGTCCGTCTATTAAAAGTGGTTTGTAACCTGACTCCAAAGCTTTTTTTCTAATTTCCATACTAGAAGCATCACGTGAAATCAATTCTTTAATTTCATCATCTATAGTTAATACTTCAAATATTCCTATTCTATCAAGATATCCACTTTGGTTACATTTTTTACATCCTACAATTTCATACGTCTTTTTATTTGTAAAGTCAAAATTTACGTTGTATTTTTCCCCTATTTTATTTATAATTTCTTTCTCTTGCTCTGTAAAATCTCTTTTTTTAGCACAATGAGGGCAAACTTTTCTTACTAATCTTTGTGAAACAGAAGTTGCTAAAATACTTGCAATATCATAGTTTGACATACCCATTTTTCTAAGTCTGGTAATAACCTCTATACTGTCAATTGTATGTATTGTTGATAGTACATAGTGTCCTGTTTGTCCAGCTTGCATTGCAATTTCGGCTGTTTCCCTATCACGAATTTCTCCTACTAGGATAATATCTGGATCTTGTCTTAATACTGTTCTCAATGAATCTGAAAAAGTAGTTTTAGAATCCATTTCTATTTGATTTAATCCATCAATTCTTATTTCAACAGGGTCTTCAATTGTAGTAATATTTATTTGTGGTCTATTTAGATAATCAATTATACTATATAATGTAGTAGTTTTACCTTCACCAGTTGGTGCTGCTACTATTGTAATACAGTTCTTTTTATTGAAACACTTTCTAACTAGTTGTTCATCATTTGGAAATCCTAATTCAAATATTTGACGAATATTTCCATTTTTCTTTAATAATCTTAATACGAATTTCTCTCCATATACATTTTTTTGTGAAGAAACACGAATATTATAATCAGGATAAGCAAGTATTCTACCATCTTGTGATTCTTGTTTTTCTTGATGCATGTTAGAAATTGCCTTTAATCTACCTATTATTTGGGTTTGTTTTTCTTTTTCAATCTCAACAGCTGTAACAAGTTGTCCATCTATTCTATACCTAACTCTTAATAGATTTTCAAGTGGTTCAATATGTATATCACTCGCTCTTTTTTCCATAGCTGTTTTTATAATACTATCAACCAAACCTGAGATATCTGCATTTGTATTAATATTGTCAGATACCCCTCCTTCTAAAGACTCGATTATTTTTTCAATATTTGTTTCAAAAGTTATATATTTTTCCATTACTAGTCCTTTATTTAATAATAAAAGCCTAATAACCTCTATAGATCTTTTATTAGAAGTATCTGCAAAACATACTTTTATTTTACCAGAAGCAATTTCAAATGGGATAGCTTTATTTTGTTTCATTATATCTAGTGATATGTATTCCAAAGCATCTATCCTAACATCTTTTTCTTGTAAATATATTGCTTTTTCATCTAAAATTTCTCCCATAGCGTTGATTAAAATATCAGAATCACATAGCTTTAATATATCCAATATATCACCAATTTTTTTGTTTGGATGTGTTTTTTGATAGTCTAAAGCTTTTTCTATGTCTGCTTCTTTTACAACACCTTTTTTTACTAATTCAATTCCTATTGGTTGTCTTTTTTCCATTTGTAGTTCTCCTTTCTCTTTTTCCTTAGTCTATATTTATTATACTATAAAATTCGATAAATAAATATATTTTTTTTAATTTACAATAATTTACCAATATCTTAAAACATACTCAATTTGTTTTACATATGACTTCTCATCTTCGCCAACATCTAAATTAACTGTTATTATATTTTTAGTTGTCCAGTCAACTTGATAAGTTTCTTGTGAGAACACAGCACTTTTAATATTAGTTGCAATTTCTTTGTCATTACGATATATACTTCCGTCTTCATATTTATATTTAGTTCCATCTTCAAATATTATGCTATTCGTTGTAACATTTGCTGTTGTGTTGCTTTTCACATCTTGAACAAAAAACATATTAAATTTGTTATATTCAACTACATAATTACTATCAGTTTTTATCAATTTCATATTAGTATAAAAATATGAACTCAAAAGTCCCATAGTACTTATTACCACTGTAGCTACAGCAATATATATGACCAGTGCCGTTAAGGTAACGCCTTTTTCTGACCTCATAATCAATCAATCTCCTTATAATTCTTTTATTTTCAGTCTTTGAATACGTATATTTCTTGAATCATTTGCAAAATTATATGCTAAATTTATATCAACTTCTTTTACACAAGATAGAGTTTCTCCATCGGGTTTATAGTCTGAAACATCTATTGTAACAGTGAAATTGGCTGGTACATTAAACATGCTAGCTAATGAATCACCTATTCCACTCTCTACATCGTCAAAGCTAATCTTGTCTATATATTCTGCTATTTGAATAGCATATAAAGTTCCTACCTCATCAACTTGACTATCAGATTGAACTCTGAATGTTGCTACAATTGCAGTTCCTATTATTCCAGCAAATAATGTAAAAATTGCTATTGCAATTATTAAATCTTGCATTGTAAAACCATTATTAGATTTTAACTTTAAAAATCGTTGTTTTTCCATACTTCCCTCTAAATTATAAAATAAAAAAATTAGTTACTATTAAGCATACAATATTGGTCACACACAAATAAAATCCTATAGGTATTTGAGTTATATTTTCATTCTTTCTTACATTCTTCTTTTTGCTCAATTTAGCCAGTAAAGTTTGAAATGCAATACAAAGTAATGTGAAAATAATAGTCAATATTGTAATTGTTTCATATGTATAACCTAACATTAACACACAAAGTAATAAGTTCTCTATAACGTAGCTGTTTTTTGCTTTTTTTCTTAAAATAAATATATCAATTAACATTAGTATACATATAATGCTCAAATATATAACATATCTATATATATTAAAATTATTTTCTACTATATATAGATAAATTATATATATAGTTTGTATAATAAATCCAAATAAAAGTACAGATTTTTGAATATAAGTTCTATCTTTATCAATACCAGCAATAATAAATAAGCTTGCAAGGTACAATATACCAAATATAAAGTAAATCCATGTATTCATATCTGTATGTAATATATCTAAATTTAAAGATACAGCAAATAAAACAAAAACTACTCCAGACATTATTTCTAGTAAGAAATATCTTGGACGTATTTTTTGTTTACAATATCTACATTTCCCTCCTAAAAATAAATAACTTAATATAGGAATTAAATCTAAAAATTCTAGTCTATGATTGCAGTTTGGACAAAAAGATCTCTCATGAGTTATATCTTTTCCAAGTGGTATACGATAAACTGCTAATGTAAAAAAGCTTCCAAATAAAGCTCCTATGCAAAATATTAAAATGTATAATATTATATTCATATTTTCTCCGTTAACTTTAAAGTGTTTTATATAAATCAAGGCATATACTTTATGCATATGCCCTAATCATAATTGATTTTTCTATCAAATTATTTTTTTACAGCTGTAATTTCAGTAACTACACCATTTGCAATTTTAACAGTGTGTGTATAACTACTTGTTGCAACTGTTACTGTTCCTGCTATAACTCCACTAGTAATTGTTGGTGCTGTTGTAGCTGTTACTGTCCATCCTGATGGTACATATTTTGAAATCAAATCTTTAGCTGGTGTTTTAGTTGTTTTGCTTGCATCATAATATTCCATCATGCATTCTGCTTGTGCACTGCTAACAGCGTCTCTAATAGTTGCTTGCTCAGATACCATTCCTGCTTCTTGAGCTTTTGTAAATAGTCCATTATTTGATAAAGCATAAGTAATTGTTACTCCTGCTAAAATTAATAATACAACTATTGTAACAACTAAAGCAACTAATGTAATACCTCTTTCGTTTCTCATCGTACATTACTCCTTTCTCTTTAGATTTTTTTGTATATATTTATAAAATAAATATAACCTATAATTATTTTGTACCCGTATCATTGTAGAAAGTTCCTGTTGATTTTGGGTCTACATTTGTATTTGTGTCAATAACTTCATTGTTGCTTGTATTTTCTTCATTTTCTACAGTAGTACTTGCCGCAAAAGGGTTTGCCTTACCTGTAGTATATGAATTAGTTTGTCTATATAATTTTAAGTCCGAACCGTCAATTTCATATGAAATTTCTTGTTTTTCTTCTTCAGAAGTTTTTTGATCTATTTCGGTTCTTACATTTTCTGGAGTGCTATATTCTGCCAATTTATTAGGTATTGTTTTATTTGTAGGAATATAGTTATAAAACATAACTCCTAAAATTAATACAATAGCCGCACATAGCAATAGCATTATAAAAATTTCTTTAAAAACTGATTTTAACATTCTTATCTCCTTTGTCTAGTCTTATGGTTGTGTTGTCTCAGTTGTTGAATTTGTATTTTGTGTATTTGTGTCTGGCGTATTTGTTGGTGTACTTTCTGTTGTTGTAGTACTTTGAACTGCAGTATTTACGCCTTCTGTTTTTATATTAATGTTTCTTGTTTCAAACGTAGCTTGCAAGTTGTTTCCACCTGGTATTAGTTTGAAGTTTTCGATTCTAAATCCTAGTTTACTATCATTTTCAATAGCTGAAACAAAACTTAAAATTGGAATATAATCTCCTGAAACAGTAAACTTAATACTATTATTTGTAGGTGTATAACTTAAGTATACGCCTTCTGCTGTTGCATGTCTTCCTAATCTAGTCCATAAAAATTCGACTGTGTAAGTTTCTACTGTAGTAGCTTTATTTATTTCTGACTTTGTACTTACATCCGCTAAGTCCTGATATTCCTCTTTGGCTGCTAACAAACTAGAAACATTACTATCTAAAGTTTCCAATTCAGTTGGATAATTGCTTCTGATTAATTTTTCTGTTTCTGAAATTTCTGCTGTTAATTTGTCATTGCCTTCAATGATTTGTTTTACACTTAAAATTTTAAAATTGCCAATTGTTAAACCTTTAGTAATTACTAAAACTGCCATGACAATTAACAATATTGTTAAAATACCTATTAGAATTTTTCTCATGGCAAATCTCCTTCTATAACAACCTTAACTACATCACCACTTCTTTCACCTGTCGAAGATACTACAGTATCTGGTGATAATATTCCTTGAGTCTTTAATATAGCTTTAAAGTAACCTAGTTGTTCATATTTTTGTGATTGTGCTTGTATTACAATATGTTTTGAATCTGTATTCTCAATAGATGTAATTTGTACACCTTGTGGTATGGAATGCATTATTTGGCTAAGTAAGTTTGGTATATTATTTCTATTTTTATTATCTTCTGACACTTGATTGCTAATATTTCTTAGATTTTCTGCCAAGCGTTGATACTCACTTGTTTTACTTTGTACATCTTTTATGTCTTTTTCTACTTCTGTTATTTTATAAACTGTGTCTTGTTTTACTTCTGCTACTTCTAGATTTTTCTTATCAATTTCTTTATTCAAAAATATTGAGAATCCTGAATACATAACAGTTAATATTAAAGCTCCACCTAGCATTCTAAGCATCCATCTTTCAGATGAACTTAATTTGCCTCTAAAATTTGTGCTAAACATGTTAGATAATACTTTATTTTGTTTTTTATCTGTTTTGTCTTCTCTACTTATATTAAGCTTTGCAAATATATCATCTATATTGTCTTTAAATGTATGTTTTTTAAAATTCATATCTTTCAAGCCATATTCTAAGCCTTGTAAAGCTAATGATATTGCAGAGTTAACTTCAATATAATCTTTTATATTGATTTTTACTGTATCTTTAATAAAGAATGGTTTTAATATCTCAACTTTTTCATTTTGTAATACTTCTTGAAAGTATAAGTCAATATTATTAACTACCGATAAGGTTCCTGTCAAATATACCCTGTCTATTTTTATTGTATCATTTTCTATTATTTCTTTTACTTTACTAGCAATAGCATATAAAGTAGGCATTATATCATCTAAATATTCGTTTTTATCTTCTTGAAGTTCTTGTCCTTCCATAGTATATATAGTGCTATTTTTACAAATTTCATATGCCTTTGAGTATGAATTTTCTTTTATTCTAATTCCCTCTAAAACCTCTAATGCACCATTTTGTATTTTTTCTACTTGATAAATTCTTTGATCAATTACTGTTGTAATTGTTGTTTCATTTTCCATATTAATAATAAGTGCATTTTCTTTTGATTTTAAATTTGCAATATTAGATATACTAATTGATACTGGAGCTATAGTCGAAAGTTTATAATTAAGGAATGGTTGCTCTTGTTCAAGAATTGATGATTTGTTTGCTGATACATGAATTACCTTAATTTTTTCTTTATCATCCAAACTGTTTACTAATGCGTATCTAGCTTCAACACCATTTTTATTTATTCCTTTATCTGCGCAAAAAGATTCAAATTCTGTTTGAATAGCTTTCTTCATGTCAACTTTATTTAATAGTGTAAACATATAAAAGTATTGATAGCTTTCTTCTGACAGATTTATGCTTATTGGTGTTTTAAAACTATATGTGTCGCTTATTACTTGATCTATAGCATCTCCTAATTTGTCGTAAAATTTTATTCCAAAGGATTCAACTCTCAAAATGTCGTGGTCTTTTGAAATTTTGGCATATTTTATAAAGTTAGGTTCTATATAAATTCCTAAGCAACTAGTCATTGTCTTCTCCTTCGTTAAAAATAATTTTTTCATTATTATATTTTGCAAATCAAAATAAAAAATACTTGTAATTCTTTTTAATTTGACAATTTTTTACCATTCATATTATTATTTTATATGTTTTTATAGAAAAGTCAATATTATTTTTTTATATTTAATACAACT